>Ga0256829_1002482_pt1 | contig 13702 bp, 8 predicted proteins | sample 131447metaG_FD_185979 | JGI IMG/M metagenome (GOLD analysis project Ga0256829, IMG submission 185979) | Hydrothermal vent microbial communities from Lau Basin, Pacific Ocean - 131-447 | ecosystem: Environmental > Aquatic > Marine > Hydrothermal vents | place: Pacific Ocean: Lau Basin | collected...
TGTGAGTCATTCACAACTTTCTATATCCACGAGAGATTATGTAATTGATAGGATGGCCATGGAGGAGTGTAAGTCGTTATATATTAAGAACTGATGAAACCACACACACACACACACACACACACACAGCCAATTAACATCACACAATTCAGTGCAAAAAAATTTATAATACACAAATAACTAAATCACTGATCTTTCAACTCGTATAGGTCGAAATCATTACCATTCCACTTAAGCACGTGATATTGTGACCACGAACCGTCCAGAGTTCTGTATAATCTGCCAGCAACTCTATCAGCAGTCCGCATGCGTAATACAGGAATACTCCTTACACGTGGTTCAAGTGATAACTCCAAAGATATGCAGTGATGACACGCACGGAACATTTTTTGAGTACGGGGGCATCTTTTTTTGCACAATTTACACCACACCTTCAGTCGCCCATGCAAGCACAAATTCTCTCTGCATATAGAACACATTATAGTGGGCAGACCATGGAGTTTACACCGCAGGAATCCCATACAATGTGCACATGTATGTTGTCTGCCATGTAAACAAACAATTGCATCCAATTTCTTCCTCATGTCACCAGGATATTTTCTCTCCAAACAAGTCAATTGATCCATGGAACACATACGAGGATGCCCATCCTGGTCTATGCGTACTATGTCACTCGATTGAGTACCACCAGGAACATAGTAGGGGTATGACTTGGCCTTATCCTCGTACTGTTGCAGTATGAGGGTCTGATCATCAATGTTCCACCACGGGTGCTTAAGCAATACATTCATATCGAACGTACGCTTAGTTTCTACACCCTTGGTGTATGAGGACGGGATCAAAGGCAATTCGGGTCTGCAGGGAGTAGTATCCCTTGATACTTCTCCTTCTCCTTCTCCTTCTCCTTCTCCTTCTCCTTCTCCTCCATCTCCATTCTCAAAGTCGCAAAGAAACTCCAACTGTTCTTCGTCTTCCTCTCCCACTAAAACCATTACTGTGTCACCATCATAATCCATTTTGAAGTGTCAGGAGTGGTTGTGAATATACACTACCACAGCGGAATCCTGGTACTTAAGCATTACACTTCCCTTGTTACACTTCCCCTCCTGCTACCTCTTTTGGTAAAATTCCCTCTTTTGGGGTACATTTCCCTTTACACTATTACCCTATTTGGAAAACTTCCTTTTTTGGGTCACATTTCCCTTTACACGATTACCCTATTTGGAAAAACTTCCATTTTTGGGCCACATTTCCCTTCTCTGCATTTCCCTTACACAATTTCCTCTTTTGGGGTACACTTCCCTTTATCCACACTTCACCTGGTTACACTTCACACTTCCCCTTTCTAGAATCCCTTACATTTCTCCCTAATACGTGTACGTATTCTTACCCCATCAGCCTGGTTGGACACGAGCCTTGAGACAGTACCGATGGGACAAGATTTGTATTGGAATGAATTAGACATAGGCACAGATTTGAGTGTTTGGGACGCTGGTATGGATGGTACTGTTACACACAAGGGTGATAAGGGAGAAGAACTCACATTACAGAGGTACGAGCCACAACAACTTCAGCATCAGTTGGTGGGACCAGAAGAATGGAGTGAAATGGTACACATGATGGAAAGTTTGGATGAACGTGAATCAACGTGTTCGTACAAGGACATTGACTCCAGTACAGACACCTGGGACGACGATTGCGATGACGACGAAACCCTATACATTGACGAAACCTTATACGTTCCCGTTAAGATGGAGATGAAAACGTGTACGAAATCAGGGGTCTTAAGAGAGAAGTATTGGCTCTATTGTGAGAACACCCAGAAAAACTGGGTCGTTCCGTGTATAGACTTCACTGGTATATGCAGTACCGATGAACGATTTGTGAAACACCAGAATGGCCAATGGCTCTTTGCAGAGACTGGAGATCTCGATTCTCGCATGAGCATCAAACACGCTGATGGCGGTACAAAGGGATCCCCACGTGTATCAACAAGGGTTGTTCTACACCAAAAGGAACTCTTGGTGTCAACGACTTCCGTCCCGTGTATAACATCTGAGCTGTACATACCTGGGATTGGTAATTGGGGTGTGGTCATCAATGTGAGTACATTCGAAAACGACTCGATGATGCATCCAAGGCAAGGAGTACCGGAATATGTGCAAGTTAGTGATATTGAATTGGTCCCCGTACCACCCGCGGTATCCCCACTGGGGTTTACATGTGGATTCAAAATCACTGGAAGACAACAAGGATGGTTCAAGTTCACGTTTGAAGTGTTTTTAGGCGGTGTATTATTCGCAAAGAGTGAGATGGCGCCAGTGATGCTTAACAATCCGAGAATATCAAAGAAACCACTCCGCAACTACTCTGCCTGGAAAGTATGGCTTATGAACACATACATAAGCATTGTTGGAACCAAACCAATGTTGGATCCGGCCAAGACTTCACGACTAAGAGCAGCGCTTGCTCGTGAAGTCTGTATGCGTCGAGGTACACTCGAAGATACCCAAGATATTATCACCAACTCATACCTGGCGATGCCACGACCCAGAGCCAGAAAGTACAGATCAACCAATGTGTGAGGCAGGGGATGTGGACACCACATCCTTAAGGGGAAATGTATTGTTAACAGTATAAAGAGTGTTCTATTTGTTCGTTGGCTTCGCACCTTAAACTATATATATATATTGGTGTGACAGATTGGGTAGTGTACGAGAGAGGGATATAGATAGAAAGAGTGAGCACTGGTGATTTTGTGTGTGTGAGAGAGATAACGTAACGCTCTCTTTTTGTGCATTGGTCATGGGACACGGAGTCTTTGGAGATGTTACACTCGCCACCGATGTAAACAATGACGTCACCACCAGACGACTACATCAATGGTTACAAACGGCGTTCCCCAATGCGTTAGGCTATCCAGGAACTTCGAAGTATACACGCCCTTTCCACGCGACATTACTGTACATAGGAGACGACCCTATCGACAGTAACACGATCACTTGTTTTGAGAATGCCATAAACCTGGATCAGACTTTCCATGCCACTGTGAAAGGATTCAAGGCTGTGGGTGACGAAAGTAGTGGATTGATCATAATGTCACTGGATTGTCCATTGATGGTGGGGGCCATGAAGGATGCTTACGATGCATGGGAGACATTGTCCGGCGAGAAACCTGATGCGACGTTTCATGGTGGCTACGTCATGGGCCTATCGCCTCACGTCACCATTGCATTTTATGCCTCACAAAAAGACGCATCTGATGACTTGAAGAGATTCTACGCAAGAAGTCCAAACTATGGTGGAGGTCAGCTTGCATGCAACAATTTCAGAGTGGAGTAAGATATAGGCACTTCGTGTATTTAAGAATCATAGAGTATGCCTACCAGTTTAAAGAATACATGTACCGTTCTCAATCAGTACCAATACTCGCGGTCTTCTGCTATGCGATAGGGGATTGTGAAGAGTTGCATGTCGGTGTACTGGTTCTCTTCATACCCCTGCTGTACGTTGCTCAAGTATTGGTTATTTGGATGAAGACAAATCCATTTTCGTCTGCCCTTAAAGCAATGCACTGTCACACCCTTGTGGGGTCTGTCATTCTCGGCATCCCATTTACGCAACTTTTGATAGTTATAGCAACGAACATCAACTTGCTCAAACTTCATGTTTGCCATATGAGTTGAAAACTAGGTTCGATGACCTTTGGTGAATGAAACGGAGATCCAATTCTGTACACCATTTAAGCCCGCCAGGTTACACTTCCCTTTACATTTCCCTTTTTACACTTCCCCTTTTACATTTCCCTTTTTTACATGTCCCTTGGCAGCACTTTCCTTTTTTGGTTGACACTTCCCTTTCAGTACACTTCCCCTATGATGCCTCCGTTTAAATCCTACCGGTCGAGGGAGGGCAGGGTGTATAATGTTCACAGACTGGCCGTTGGCATTGGTCACTTTGTTTTTTCATAACTGCAGTGCAAGTGCGTTATGTATACAGTACTGGGTCCAGTGAGATCGGCAGTGTGGGAAACGTTCGACAAACTGGCCATCGAAAAGGATACGAAATCCATTCAGAGTTTGCATTTGATAGAGAAATTGACTGTGGAAGAGGTCTTCAAGGTGTATGCTATTGACAACTACGCTGGATGTGGAAACCTCAAGGTACTCAAATGGCTAGTGGATACATTCTCTGTCACCCGGGAACAGATAGAAGACGACTTCACTTCCATCTGTACATTCACTGCTGGCGAGGGGCACTGTAACGTGCTTCGGTGGATGTTCAGGGTTTGGGGATTGCCTAGTGTAGACCCAGATACTCGACCTTGGTACATTGATGCAATTGAGGACGCCTCCTGCTCTGGTCACATAGGAATGGTGACCTACCTGACGAGGAAATTCCAACTCGGAAGATTCGATGTACTCCCGTTCAACAACCGGAGTATCAAGTTGGCGATTACAGGTGGACATGTACGACTGGTAGTTCGTCTATTGGAGTTGTACAAGCTGCATCCATCAGAGAGGGATCACGCTCTTCGTTACGCCCTGATGTACCTATCCGATCACGCGGAAATGTACCAGAAATTCGCCGACCCAAGAAAGTATCACCAGCCGGTGATCAAGAGGAAGAGGATACCTACAAGGAGTAAGAAGATCTGCAGTGACGTTGACCTCAGTGTAGATGTCAATGCCGGTGTCAAGTTTCTGTGGGTGAAGTTTCTTGTGAAGACACTTGGGATTTCTAGGAGCATCGTACGAGACTGGCTCTACTCCGACGCAGACAGAATTCATCCACGCACCGACAAGTATCTCGATTGGATTATGACCAAAGGAACCAGCAGGACCGCTCCATTGAATATATCTGAGTTCCATTGAAATGGCAATCAGAAATAATGTTATACTACTATGTATTAAGTTCGTCACAAAATTTATATAGTTTTACATCGCTCCCTTTGTCATTGGCAACAGAATTTCACCAGGGGGGATGTGCAGGTGGCCTGATGTTGTAGCGTCGGTAAGAATAGACATGGGTGACTTTTGATTGACATCGCATACGAATGCCAACTCATACCTAGTCATCACGGAATATCGTCTAGCAGCACTAACACTCTTATTGAGGCGCTCTTCTGTGAGAGTGGAGCGATTCATGTCACGTGAATACTCGTGTATACGTTCACAGACGTTGTGGAGTGGAGTGGTACCAATATGTGAAACGGCTGTTAGATCTCCAGGATCACATATGTCCATCAAATACTCGAGTATGTCAATAGGCACTGAATGTATACAGTTATACCCCCGTGTATCACAGATTGAAATCGCCCGTTTACCAACTCGCTTTAACACATAGTCAACCAGTAACTGTGCGGTCTCCGTGTCGATATCATCTAACGGGTAATCAAAATGTAAGATCGATCTCTTTGATGTTATGTTTGTGGTCATCACCTGGTTGTCTGTAAATTCGTCCAGTACAAGAAACACGTCGTCTCTGTCCGAAGGAACCAATGCCATTCTCATTATGTAGGGCACCAAAGATATCACTGTTCTTCGAAAATTGTGAGGGATATGTATCGGGCGAGTATGCAAAAGAGAACACACTCTCTCTTTACCAAAGATGTTAGTATACGCCATGAACAATGCATAGTCTGTACTCATTTTTGTCATAGGAAAAAAAAGAAGCTCCGAGTGCATTGGATAGTCCTTGTACCCACATGTATCCATGCAGCGTACAAGCGCAAGCACCAGAACGGGATCAATCTTATTATCGGCTGCCATAAGTAGATACGATTTTTGGTTGGCTCTTTTAACTCCATTGACAAAATCTTGTCGCTTCAGTGTTTCAAATATCAATATTGAGTTACGCAAATTCATGTCAGACATTTTACCATATGTTGCGTGTGTCAGAATTTTCTGGATAATGTTTTGACGCACGTAATTGCCAGTAAAATTATACAAAGGCTGTGTTATGTCAATGTGCGAAAAATGCAACATATCGAGTAGAACGCCAACTAATTCAGTACGTGCATCAATACGCACAGCACATGTAAATAACATCCACAGGATCATTTCACTACCTGTATATCGTTTGTCACCCGAAAAAAACAAATCTGTGCGATCACACAAGTATACCGCCACATATCGAAGTATATTTATGCACCCGTTTTCAAGTATCAGGGTCAATAGTTCTTTGACACTATGAACGTTGTCACGACTACCCCAATATAATGTGGTGTCGCATCGTATAGGGAAATATTCTTTGATAATGCAAAGGTATGCATCATTTGACAGCATGAATTTCAATAGATGGAACTCAAGTCCAGCTGTTTCACCATATACCACAGTATTCACCTTCACGGAGTGATGGTCATCTACTTCCACGGTGACACCGTTTCCAACTGCACAATTGTTTGCACCAACAATTTTTCCTATCTTAGTCATCATCTGTATTCTCTTTTTCAATTCTTCGGGCTTTAGATAACATGACTTTTTAAGGCTATAAGCACCATTGCCACTAGCTTTAGGATCCATCCATGACATTGCAAGCCGTCTGACAAATGGCGCGACGGGTATGTAATTCAGTGCAGGTGTATCTATACATTTCCCTTATACACACTTCCCTTATACACTTCCCTTATCACTTCCCTTTATACACTTCCCTTATTACGTTCCGTTTGCATTACGTTTCCTTCTTGACATGCCCCTGTTGATGTATGGATCCACCTTGTAACTTTTATCAGTATTTAATACTATGCAACCGTTAAAAGGTGATTACAATAGTTTTTAAAAACGGCGCGCGAATAATGCAACTAGTGTATATTGTGATACTGCTGGCCCACTTTTACGCCCTCTTTGGCGCAGACGATCCAAGAACTTCGTTTGGGTTAATCTTGTCTGGTATATGTTGTTTTGCAGTCTCTAGAATCGAAAGTGGAGAATCACCGTCACTGTTCATAAAAGTATGATCATACCGCGTGGTATATCTTGACACTGTGCGCAAACACTCCAATAATTCTTCCCAACTTATCTCAAAATGAGTTGGCAAGTGAGGTAGTTCAAGTGCCACTGAACGTATGACGCGGCACATTTGATGCAAGGCGGTATCGCCTTCGTGGTTGTGATTTGTGATCACACCAGTCCCCATACGCTGGACAATGTACTCAACAAAACGTCTTAACCCTGGTAGTTTGATATTGTAGTGATGGTGGCGAAACAAACACCACAATATCGTATGCCCTTCTTCATCTGGACCGAAGCACTTTTCAGAGAGTTCATCAAGTATCAGATATGAATGATGGTCTTCTTGTTCTATAGTAACAAGTACACCTGCCAGGATGTGTACAAACGAACGTTCGAGTGCTATTGATTTTGACTTGGCCACAAAATCTTCACCAATAATATCTAAGTAGCCCATAAACTGTCGATACGAACCTGATAAACACAGCAGTATGGTTACTGTAGCTTGTTTCTGTCTTGGCGGGTTGAGACAGTATCCACACGACAGCGCAATATCGTACAACACTTGTACCAATGAAATGTTTGCACGGGCGTAAAAAGCATAATCCAAAAGGTTCATTGTGGAGTCACGATTCGAATGTGCGCCCAAATCCTCTCGAATGAGACTGTTAAACAAAACACGCCCAATCTCCACGAGTTCCTCAAGTGGGACTGGAGCAGCAATGTCAGGTGCGCTCAGTTTCAGAACGTGCTCAGCCATGGTTATGCTGCGGCAATGTTCGACACCCTCGTCGGTATAGCAGTATGCATAGTTAAATACGCGAGTAGTGTCAATACCCTCTTGCTTCATAATGTTCCACATCATGTCAAAGGCACCAGCGTTGACTTCGGGACTAGCGACGATGTCGACCATCCATCCCATAAGGATCTGTGAAGCATTGAACGACTTGGATGTCACCAACGTTTGCACGACCAGTCGGAACACTGCACCATTCTCTTGGTTGAAAATGGACAGATCACGCAACTTTTTGTTGAACAGTGGTGACCTGCGGTGCCAAAACAATCCAAAGAAGTTCTTCTCGGCAAAGAGCTTCTTCAACATGCCCAGGTATGCGTCATTGGAGAGAAGTACTTTCAATAACACATAATTGCATGTGCGATGGCCAACTGTACCTGAAGGGTTTGCAAAACCCCCCTTGTCAGCTGGTGACTGTGCCTCTAGGTACGATACTTTGCTATCCAACCTCTCTACCAACTCATCTGTGTTGGTGGCATTGATGATGCTCGCCACCATGCGCCTCTGTTTTTGGTTGATAGCCTTTGGTCCCCCACATATGCCCACTAAACGATGTTTGATCAATTCCACGCGGTCCTGCAGCAGCAGTGTGCCTCCCATGTGCGCAGTACAGGTGTGTGTGTGTGTGTGTATGATTTTGGGGGTGCCAGGACCCCTTATTTATGAAGTGTGACCACCAAGGGGAAGTGTAAAGAAGGGAAGTGTAAACAGGGGAAGTGTAATATAGTTAAGGGAAATGTTGCCCAAAAGGGGAAGTTTTACCAAAAGGGGTAGTCATGGCAAGGGAAGTGTAAAATGAAAGGGAAGTGTAAACACAGAGGGGAAGTGTGAACATGGGATCGCTTTAAATGCGAGTTAACTATTTCTACCGTTATATATATATATATAATAGTAAGCAAGTGTCCAGTGGCATGAGTTGCTACGAGGAAATTCGAAATGAACTGGTGGAAGCACTATTAAGTGCTAAGAAGGTTGAGGAGTTACTTCGATTGGCCCAAGAGAGATCGAGATTTGGATTGTTCGACGTGTTGAAGGCTTATGCAGTCCTCGCGAGTGCACCAGACTTTACGCCAGACTTTAAACCAGTGCGATCAAGAAATCACATCAGCAGACCTCACTTCATGAGAATACTACTGGAAGTGTTTCCTCCCACCGACGTGGATCTTTGGTGCATGCCATTGGAGGAGAATGCAAGTTCGATCGCAGGCCAAGATGCATTTTTGGTTAAGGAGAGAACGTGTGCTTTGTTTCTGTATGGTGGATTTGCAACCTTTACAGAGAGTGACACAGGCATGCTTGATGTAGGAGCATGCGCATACTTGTCGTCAGGGAATTACATGTGGAATACAATGGATTCAATGGCCGACCCAGAGATCCTTCTTCGAACACTTCCACTTGTAGTGTTGACAAGAGATTTGACACACCGCATCTCCTGGTCCCGAGTGAGTGAGTGTCATCTACTCCAAGGAGGGATATTCTCTAAGGAGACACTTTTGAATATCCTATCCATAGTTACGAGGAGAAAGTTGGACCCAAGTGTAATTTATCAGTCAAATGCAATGAGAGTGCTCTTCAGTGAGTACCCGATGTCTGGTGAGATTGCGTTTCATTTCACCAAGGCACTGTTGAGTTTCCGATATAACGAGGTGGGCACTCGTTCCGATTTCTGGATCTCTACTTATGGTGACAGTTTGCGTGATCACAGCCATTCGATTGCACTTATACTCAAACAGGGTTTCGAGGGCACGGCAACACATTATTGGCCGGAACCAACTCGAGAACTACCTCGAAAATGGCGTACTGTGATAGCATGTCTTTGTGTGTTATTAACCCCCCACGACAAGCGAGAAGTCGCAGATTCACTTCGCTCCTATAGGAATCGCATTGCTGGTCTTAGGAGATGGAGCCGTGATTACATCGAAATGCTAGTGGACCATTTCATACCAGAGGCTATTGCATCATGTACAGTGGCTACCAAGTCTGCGGCTACATAACCAAATTAAATTCTGAGTTTATAACATTATTTTTGCACTGCAAAAAAGGTTCACCAGCTTTGTACTTACACCGCGTGTTCAATTATTGGTTGTATTTATAAACTAAATTGGTTTACAAGAGCTCTGCGGTTGGTGCGTCTATCCCGTGTACTGGTAACGGTTTGAATTGCGCCTGATGGAGAAAGTGAACCTTTCTTCATATACTCGGAGAGAGCAATACGCATAACAGCGTTCTTGTGTTCTACAAGCAGTGTACGTGACCTTTCACGGTTGGCCATGCGGAGTGACACAGGGGGGGCGGTTGGCCCAATTATCACTATCACCTTCAACTCAATACACTTTACAGCTGCTGCGACAATGTCCTCTCCTGTAAACCCTGGGAACAACAATAGAGTGATAGTTCTGAGCGTTGGTCCACGATACTCCTTTGACCGTACCATAACAGATCCGACGATGACATGATGGGGCCCAGCTGCAACCATTGTGACACCGGCTCCCGGTCCCATGCCAGTGTAGAGCATAGACGCGTTAGCATTGACCTCTTCTTGAGTAGGCAGTTTCTCTCGAATGGGTTCTTCAAGGGAACAATCGTCTGAAACGTCTGAACCACTCTCCGAGTCGTCATCATCTCCACCAAATACACAGGAAGTGGCACACGAAGACTCTTCACACGATAGGCTGGTGGATGTACTATTTTTCGCAACCCCAGGCCAACCCTGTGCCTTGATCCAATCACATGCCCTGCGGTAGGTATCTCCGTGAATTCCTCTTGAGCAACAACTGGATTCACCGTGATGCACCGAAAAGGAGTCAAAGTTTCCAGTTGCCTTCTCAATGGCACGCATGTCTGGTGCAGCTCCGGGGATATCAATCATGGGAGGCCCTTGTATGGCAATGATCGTTCTGGACCTAATCTCGTTTTCACACCACAACGACGCTTTGTCTGTTTCCCAGCGTGGGTCACAATGCCATCCGAGCGTCTGGATGGATGAGTTGTATGGTCGTATGATCTTCACTATTGTTCCAATGTCACCCGTCTCTGGTAGGTACACATGCTCCCCCACAGAAAGTCGTGCATACGCACCGGGCGACGCTTGAACGTTGTCTCCTGTATGGATTCCAACTCGACGAAGAAATTCAGAACATGCCTCACTGTCAGGTCCTTGGTATGTACAATGAAGACCGAGTCCCGTGTCACCCATGCTCTCGGGAGACCCCCTTCCTCCAGTACTCCATTGTTTTTCTGCGCCCATATTTAGAGGGAACAATGACCCGTGCACGTCACATGTATCTATAGTATCGTGGTCGTGATCACTTGATACCCGAGTCGTAGGGCTTATGTGTGTGATGGTGTTGGGAGTAGGTGATGAAACGGAGCCTCCATACAATAGGGGTGCCTCAAAGTGTGTGTCGCTCGAAGTGCCTCCATGTATACCGCCTCTTTCCAAGTATGCATCTGTTTCCTGTGCGATAGAAGAAGGACCATCTGAATAGTATCCAAGATTTCCAGACAAATCTTCCAAATCAGTGTCGTATATGGCCAGTACTGGCAATTCGTCCCAAGACACTGCGTCAGCACTGTCTTCCATTGTAACGCTCATTAGCCACGCATCGGCCAGTGTAATGGGAATGTACGGACAGCCAGTACCTGTGCATTCATCCTGAACACCGGTGAATTCACACGAACCGACAGAATCACTGTCCGTGAGTTCTTCTTCCGACCACACACAGTTAATTTCTTCCAACACATCACGATCGTTTTCATCGGCGCTGATAGTGCGCGAATCACTCGTAACAACGTCAGTGGTTTTTGACGTCTTAATCATCGAGGAACTACCTGACCTGTTCTTCGGCTCGACTTTGTGTACCAACCAGGAAGACGCAATCTCGGCCAAAGCAGCTTCAGTTGGCATATGAGAACTGGTTGGAGGGCAGTTGAAGGGTGTCCAGAAATGTTGTACCACGGGACTGACGAGTGTCACAATAGCGACGTGTGTAGACGCCACGCACATCTTTGGGGGCCTGGGGCGTTCTTTGTTCACGATGCTCCTAGTGCGCATCCTTGTGTAGTTGATTGCGCTGACTATGGCCGATGCACAGTCGAACACACACGCCAACTCGTGGAAGGTCGACATGTGTGCACCGTAAAAGATCACCTCTGGTACTTTCTGCGGCACTCCGAGTGTCTTTTGAAACACCTTCTCAAAGTTGAGGGTACGCTCTCGCTCATCAACTCGAAGCAGTGCGTCTGCCACAACTGAGAGCGTAGCAATGTTACACGAGTTTCCTCTGCTAAACTGACCTCGCGAGACATCTCGCATGAGCCCCAGTCCCATTAGTTCTTGCTCGTAACAACATACAGCATCGCTATCACTCTCATTATCGGAATTGTCGCTCTCATACACCCTCCCTGGGGTATATTCCCTCAGAGTGCGCAACAGACTACAGTCGGCATCTGTCAACGTAATCACGTAGACATTGTCTCGATGAGAATGCTGTGCTATGGCCAGTGCAGCATGCATTTCGCTCAAGTACGTCTCCAGTCGTGTGCTCGGTGTAGGAGACGATGACCCCACTTTAGTAGTGGATAGCGTACGCGAAACAATGTGTCCAGCGCTTCCAAGTCTGCTTCTAGGCTGGGCAGGTACTCCTCCTCTAGAAGGTGCCGTCACCCACCCACATTCGGACAACAGTGCGTAGGTGGGGCTGTTGACATCAGGAACGGCATGTCGTCCGAACCCTTTGCAGTGTGCATCCCATAGCACGTCACGTCTTGAGGCAGGCCTCTCCACTGGCAGTGCATGGTCCTCCAATACAGACATGACGTGCCACGCTGGTGACGAATCCACATACTTGGCTTGGCTGGAGATCGCACTCATTACTGCGGGAGAGAGATAGTAACCTGGCCGCATTGCATCTGCAGCGAACCTGATACTAGTCACAGGTATACCATGTCCTTGTACCATTGCATACGCAAGCGCCTTGAAGGTTCTGCGATCCAACGACCCACACAGCACCTGCCATCCGTAGACTGTGGCCAGTACGAGACAATTTTCATCCAGACCCACTGCGTACGTCTCGTAGCGCATGTGCTGCAGAAATGTACTCGGTGATACGGTGGTTATGGTGGTCGTGGCGAGTCCACTGTCTTCGACCGACAACGCCTCCGTGACCTTGTCAATGCATTTGAGATTGTATGCTCTATACCTATTTGCACATTGTTCATTGTGTGCTGTGTGTGTATATGGTGATGGTACGGGACCTTGTTCAGTGTGTTCTTCTCCTCGAGCGACAACTGCCAGTTGGTTGACCACTTCAAACAACTGCCTGTGCGTTGGCGATCTTTCCTGGCCACAAAACATCTCAGCGATGGCGTGGGTGGTCACTGGCCTAGGGATACATGCAGATCTGGTGGTTGCACCTGCTGTGCACTCCCTCGGCATGGCTATGTGTCGGTAGTTTCTAGTCGCAAGCACTTTCCATGGAAGCACTTGACTTGACCCATTCTTGAAGCCCATGCAGGGTGTAGGTAACCCGCGCTGGAACAGTTCCTTGATCGGGTCGTTCTGAAACGCATTGCTCCTGTTGGACGCGTATGACGACGTTGACCGTTTCTGCATTTTCTTCTGTCCATACTCGTACGCCATACGGATATAGTTTTCCTCACGACGCATCCATTTCCCAGTTCGAGCGTATACTTCTGACATGGTGCATGGATGCGATGCGAGCGACGCACTCTTGTCCCTGGCCTTCGCACAATAGTGTGTCAACACCTGTGAGATGGTGGGTGGACGCAGTGTCTTCTTATCGAATCGACCACTGGTCATTTGCATCTTCACCTCCGCCGCAGCAAGTGGAGTGATGCATTGCACTGGGATGTACTGTTGGACCACTATGGGTTCTTCCTTTCTGGAGCAACAGATCAACGCCTCCACCTCACACCCAAACAAATACGCTGTCAG
>Ga0256829_1002483_pt1 | contig 13698 bp, 15 predicted proteins | sample 131447metaG_FD_185979 | JGI IMG/M metagenome (GOLD analysis project Ga0256829, IMG submission 185979) | Hydrothermal vent microbial communities from Lau Basin, Pacific Ocean - 131-447 | ecosystem: Environmental > Aquatic > Marine > Hydrothermal vents | place: Pacific Ocean: Lau Basin | collected...
ATTCATACTCCATATTCGTTGAATCTGCTGCTTTAATATTGCCACTATCGTCTTGCAAAACATCTAATGCTTCGTTAATATTAGAAACTCCAAAAAATTGTACGTTCTTAATCTTTGTTAACTTACTGAGACTTTCCTTTGGAACTATTGCTTTATCTATTAAGCCTTGATTGGCAAGAGAAAGAACTAGTGCAAATAAATATCTATTTTCTTTTACGCTACCGCTTAAACCAAGCTCACCAAACACAAACCAGCCTGAGATATCTATCTCTTTATCGTCTAAAAGCAATAAAATCGCTATACTCAAATCAAATTGACTGCCCTCTTTTTTTAAATCACTGGGGCTTAGATTAATGACAAATCTTTTGGGAGGAAATGAATATCCAAGATTTAAAACAGCAGACTTGACCCTTTCTTTTGACTCAGTTATTGCAGTAGATGCGATCCCTACTATACTAAAAGAGGGCAACCCTTTTGTTAAACTTGACTCTACATATACAACTTTAGCGTCTATACCCTCATATGTTGCACATTTTACTTTTTTCATTATAGATTATGCTTTTTCTCTTTTAGTCGCCGCTTGTACTCTTTTTCAAATTTTTTACGCTTCATATATGGTAATTTTTCAATAAAAAGTTTTCCTAGCAGATGGTCTATTTCATGCTGAATTGCTATACTTAAAAGACCATCGGCTTCAAGTGTGTGTTCGTTAGAATATCTATCTTGATATTGTAAAGTTACAGTATCATATCTCTGTACATCCTCATAAAACCCGGGGACGCTGAGACAGCCCTCTTGATAGGTAGTCTCTCCATTTTGCTTAATAAATACCGGATTGATAATCTCTATTAAATTATCCGGACTTTGTTCTCCATTCTCATCCGGAAGATTTATAATAAGTGCATTTAGCGGATAATTTACCTGTATCGCCGCCAAACCTATACCGTTGTTATTAAGCATAACTTCGTTCATAGAATCAAGTAGCTTATGTAAATGTTTGTCAAAATCTTCTATCTTTTTTGAAACCTTTTTTAAACGTGGATCGGGGTATGTTAATATATTTAACTGCATTATTGCTCCTTTGCAGCAAGGGGAGATACAGCATAATCCTCCTTGGTGTCGCCATAGGCCGTGTCCATAGCTTTTAGCGCCTCAACTACAATCTCTTCTGATGTCTTTGTGGTAATCACTGGTGCAACGCCTATAATAACTGATAGATTAATCTCTTTATCGGCAACGAAAAAATTACTGTTTTGCACCAAATCAATCAATCTTTGACTAGCTTTAACGGCACTTGAGATATCAGTATATTTTAAGAGCATCACAAAAACTCCATTGCCGTAATGTGCGACTATATCGCTTCGTCTAGATGTTTTTAGCAGCAACCTTGCTATTGTCTTTGTCATAAGCGATAAAGTATTTTTACCTATTTTATCTTTATTTTTTGCTAATAAACGTGAAAGCTCTACTGCAATTATGCTGCTTTTATGTTTAAACTCACCAATTAAACTTATCTCCTGTTCTAATTTACTAAAAAAGTATCTCTTATTATACAAACCAAATTGATTATCAAAAATAGTTTCATTTTCGACTTTTTTGACAATATCTGCTGTTTTATCATACATGGTTTTTAAGCTATCTATCTGCTTTGTAAATATTGAACTTAATTTATTCATATCGTGCTCTAAAGTATTAACAATTGCCGCTACACTTTGATTATCATTACTACTGTCTATTTCTAATTTTTTCTTTTTAAGTATCTTTTTCATGATAGATATATTTTTATATAAATCAGCCGCTACAAAAAGGATATCTTTTATAGATTTAAAGCCTAGTTTCAAGCTTTTTTCCAGCTCTAGCGTATTTGTATCATTGCCACTATTGTCCTCTAGCTCCAATATGGAAGTTACCTCTTTTTTAAACCTGCTGCTTTTATTTTCAAGAAGTCTATCAAAATATAATAAAAAATTACTAGGAGTAGGCACAAGAGCATCTTTTGATAAGGCATCTAAAACTTCTTGAGAGTACTCCTGTAAGCCGGGAAATATATTCTCATCCGCTTGAGTATCTGCATTTTGAGGCTTTAGTGCAATATCTTCAACTTCTAATTTTACATTCCCGATATTTCTACGCTTTCTTGGTGTTTTTGGCATATACCGCTCTTTTATTCTGATTCTTTTTTTACAAGAATTTCATCTATTATACCATATTCTTTTGCTTGTTTTGCGCTCATAAAATTGTCTCTATCGGTGTCGGCTTCAATCGTTTTGATATCTTGTCCAGTATTTTTTGCTAAAATCCCGTTTAACTCATGCTTCATTCTTATAATCTCTTCAGCTTGAATCTGAATATCAGACGCCTGACCCTGGGCACCGCCTAAAGGCTGATGAATCATGATTCTTGCATGAGGCAGAGCATATCGCTTTGTCTTTGCTCCTGCGCTTAGCAAAAAAGAGCCCATTGAGGCGGCTTGACCTATACATATCGTTGCAACATCAGGACGAATATAGTTCATAGTATCAAAAATTGCCATGCCGGCAGTAACTACACCCCCGGGAGAATTAATATAAAAATAGATATCTTTTTGGGGATCTTCGGCTTCTAAAAATAAAAATTGCGCAACTACTGTTGAGGCAACCGCATCATTAACCTCACCACTTAACATAACAATTCTATCTTTTAAAAGCCTTGAATAGATATCATAAGAGCGCTCTCCGCGACCCGACTTTTCAACCACATAAGGTATATAGCTCATATTAATCTCTTTTAACTTTTTCATTTAATAATTTTGTCAGCACTCTGTCTTCAATCATTGCCATCTGTACAGCAGGCAAATATCCAGATTTTTGATACTGTTCATAATGCTCTTGCGGTTCCCTTCCCATTTGAACTGCCTCATAATAAAGTGTTTGCATAATCTCCTGCTCAGATACATTAACAGATTTAACTTTAGCTAAAGCATCAATTAAAAATGTAGCCTTTACGCTTCTTGTTGCATCATCTCGAAATGTTTCTCTAATTTCTAATACTTTCTCATCATTATCTTTTAACTCATCTATCTCTTCTTTGGTCATAGTCTGAGCTTTTTTATTTAAAGCCACATCCATCTCCTGCTCAATCACAAAATCAGGCAAATCAAAATCTATATTATCTACCAATTTTTCTAACAACTCAGGTTTTAATTTGTCATTATATAGTTTGTTAAGAGCTTCATTTTCTAGTTGTAATTTCAATTGATCTTTTAATTTGTCAAGAGTCATGGTATCATCATTTGGAGCCATCTTTTTTGCTATCTCTTCGCTGATGACTATTTCGCCTCGCGCTTGAATAGCATTTAGTTTGATTTTAAACTTAACCGGTTTTCCTGCTAGATTTTCTTGTCCGTAATCTTGGGGAAAAGTTACTTCTATCTCTTTACTCTCTCCTTTTTTAAGGCCTATAAGCTGACTTTCAAAGCCGGGAATAAATTGATTTGAACCTATTTCAAGTGCATAATTCTCAGCTTTACCGCCGTCAAATGCAACATCATCTAAAAAGCCCTCAAAATCCATAATTGCCGTATCACCTTCTGCTAGACCACGATCCTCTTTAATGTCTTCAAGAGGCGTTTGAGCTTTAGCAAGCTCCAGCAAACGCTTATTCATAGCCTCTTCGCTTATATCTGGAAGCTCAATCTCATCAATTAGCTTTTCATAATCTCCAAGAACAATATCTGGTCGTAAAGAAATCTTAATCTCCACATCAAGACCAGAGTCTGTTTTATCCAGTTTTTCCATTTGCGGCTCACCGATTACTGCCTCTGGAGATATATCCATCTGCTTTAATGCGCCATCAAGAACATCGCGTATAGTTTGTCCCTGCGCATCTTCTTTTAGTTTTTCACCATACTGTTTTTTAATAACATCAAGAGGAACTTTGCCTTTGCGAAATCCGGCAACATCAGCAGTTTTGCTAAGCTCTTTTGCTAATTTTTGTATATTTTTATCAATATCTTCATTTGATATAGTGGCCTTTACAACTGCGTTGGCAGTATTTAATTTCTCTGTTATGATGTCCATAAATCCCCTTTTATATTTTAGCTGTGATAATACACAAAAAGTGCTTTTATTATGCTTTAAGCCTTCATTCTTTATTGCATAACTTAGGGATAAAATTTAACAGCATAACCCAAATTATAGCAACATCTATCATGACATCGGCAAAATTAAAAATTGCAAAATCAAATCCACAGTGCCAGTAAACATAATCTACCACCCCGCCGTGTATAAATCTATCAAAAATATTTGATGAACCCGCGCCTATCAATATTGCAGAAGGCAGCATAAAACAGTCTCTATGCCGCTTTATTACATAAGCAGCCACTACCACAATCAAAACCAGCTGAATCCATTTTAGATACCCATGCAAAAACGACAACATGGAAAATGCAATGCCGTCGTTAAAAACTAAACGCAAATTAATGCAGTGTGTTTTATAAATATCCAAAACTCTATCATAAAGCATATTTGCAGACAAATGATACAACCCCATAGCGTGGACAATCATCCAATATTTTATAGTTTGATCAATCGCAAAAAACAAAGCAATTACTATAAAAAATATAAAAAGAGAAAATCTAAAACGGTTAGTCATCTAACTTTAACTTTAAAAGTGAGATAACTTCAATCATCGCTGTTTCCATCTCTTTAGAGTCCTTTGCTTCTAAAAGTATTCTCAGTTTATTTTCAGTTCCCGAGTAGCGGATAAGATGCCTTATGTGCTTCTCATCTAAAGACAGCAACATATCTCCCAGTCCTTCAACCTCATCAAGCGCTACCTTATGTGTGATACGAATATTTTTTAATAACTGCGGATACAGTTTAAAGAGTCTAAGAGCTTTTGAAGCGGACTGTTTTTTCGTAACCAAAATAGATAATACCTGCAATGCACTAACTAAACCATCGCCTGTTTTAGCAAAATCGCTTAATATAATATGACCACTTTGCTCACCGCCAAAATTAATCTTTTTCTGCCTCATAACCTCTAAAACATTCTTATCCCCTACATCACAGCGATATAAGTTCAGCCCATGCTCTTTTAATATATCTTCAAGTCCCTGATTGCTCATAACGGTGGCTACGATACCGTCTCCCCTTAGTCTTTTAGTTTCATGTAAAAACAGTGCAAGAGCACCTAAAAGATGGTCTCCGTTTATGATTTCACCATTTTCATCAACAACAACCAATCTATCAGCGTCACCATCAAGAGCTATGCCAATATCTGCTCTGTACTTTTTAACACCGTCGCACAAATCTTTTGTATGCAAAGCGCCGCAGTTTTCATTTATGTTAAATCCATCCGGTTTGTCATGTAACACAATAACATCGGCACCAAGTTCCTCTAAAATCGTCGGGCCAACCTTGTATCCTGCACCGTTTGCGGTATCTAGAACAATCCTGAGTCCTTGAAGCGTCAGATTGTTTGCAAAAGAGTTTTTTATCTGTATAATATATCGCCCTATTACATCATCTATACGTTTAGCGCTCCCTATGTTTTTACCCTTGGCGCATGTTTGCTCTATCTTTAAATCATTATAATATATATTTTCAATCTCCTGCTCTATCTCTTTTGAAAGCTTATCTCCATGTGCATCAAAAAACTTGATACCATTGTCGCTGTATGGATTGTGTGAAGCACTAATCATAATACCGGCATCACATCGCATATTTTCAGTCAAAAATGCAATAGCAGGAGTAGGCATTGGACCGATTTGCACAACATCATATCCAACGGAAGTAAGACCGCTGACTATTGCATTTTCAATCATATAGCCGCTTCGCCTCGTATCTTTGCCTACTAAAATTTTTTTTGTTTTTGCACTTTTTTTAAAATAAACCCCGACAGCCTGTGCCAATCTCATAGCCAAAGGTGCCGTTAAAAAGCATCCGGCCTCACCTCTTACGCCGTCTGTTCCAAAAAGTTTCATACAATAATCCTCTCTAATATTTAAGAGCACATTTTACACAAATTTAACTTAACTTTAATCATTTTTAAGATAGACTTGCACACAAAAAATTTATGAGAAGGACTCATTGGCATGGCAAATCACAAGTCATCATTAAAACGAATTCGTCAAACTGCAACAGCAACAGAGCGTAATCGTTTTTATCGCACACGTTTAAAAAACATCACAAAAGAGGTTCGTAGCGCTATTGAAGCAGGCGATAAAGAAGCAGCGGCAGCATCACTTAAAATTGCAAATAAACAGATTCATACATTTGTAAGTAAAGGCATTTTGAAGAAAGAGACTGCTGCTAGAAAAGTAAGTCGTCTTCATAAAGCCGTTAATTCAATATAAGCTCTGCAGTAAATGTTGGCAGATAAGCTAGAGCCGTTTATCAAAAGATATAATGAACTAAGCGACTTGCTTAGTTCGCCTGATATCTCAACAGATATCAAAAAAATGACAGAGCTCTCCAAAGAACAATCTGCACTATTAAATATCGTTGATAAAACAAATCAGTACAAAAATATCGTAGCACAAATTGAAGACGCTAAAGCGATGCTTGGCGATTCTGAAATGTCAGATATGGCAAAAGAAGAGCTAAAAGAGTTAGAGCCGCAACTTCAAACCATCGAAGAAGAGATCAAGCATCTTCTTATCCCAAAAGATCCCAATGACGATAGAAATACCATCATAGAATTAAGAGCAGGCGCAGGTGGCGATGAAGCAGCCATATTTGTCGGTAATCTTTTTGATGCATATCTGCGTTATGCTGATCTTCGTGGATGGAGCGTTGAGCTTATCTCGACATCTCCGTCTGAATCAGGTGGATACAAAGAGGTGATAGCTCTTATAAAAGGCGATCATGTTTATAGCAGATTAAAATATGAAGGGGGTACGCACCGAGTTCAGCGTGTTCCCGCAACTGAATCACAGGGGCGCGTACACACATCTGCCATTACTGTAGCGATTATGGCTGAGGTTGATGATGTTGAGATACAGATCAATGAAAATGATTTAAAAATTGATGTTATGCGCTCAAGCGGATGTGGTGGGCAAAGTGTCAACACAACGGACTCTGCTGTTCGTATAACACACCTGCCTACAGGTATAGTAGTAACAAACCAAGATCAAAAATCACAGCATAAAAACAAAGATAAAGCGATGAAGGTGTTAAAAGCCAGACTTTATGACATGCAGATGCGAGAAGTTCAGGCAAAAGACAGCGCAGCTAGATCTACACAGGTTGGAACAGGTGATAGAAGCGGACGTATTCGTACATACAATTATCCTCAAAACAGAATATCCGATCATCGTATAAACCTAACTCTATACAGGCTAAACGAGATTATGAGTGCAGGTCTATTCGATGAGATTATAGATAATCTAATAGCTGATCATCAAGCAAAACTGGTAGAAGATGCAGGATTATAATCTGCACTAAAAACTCTTTTTACATCTCCTGTAAAATATATAACATTATCTTTAATGCTTAACTTAAGCTTATCGTTGCTTGCCGGAAAAACATTTGTATCAGCTTGAATCAACCCTTGCATGTATCCTCTGTAAAATGATGCCGCCATTCCTGTTCCGCATGCCAGAGTTTCATCTTCAACGCCACGCTCATAAGTTCTTACATGTAAACCGCTCTTATCAATATATGCAATATTTACATTTGCATTATATTTATCTCTTAATGCTTTAGCTTCTTGCAGATCAAACATATTGATATCTTTTACAAAGCTAACTAGATGAGGTACGCCGGTATCTATTTTCCACCAAGAAACTCCATTGTGCATTATATCTTTGTCTAAAACAATCGGCGGAGTCAACTCACTAGTTACGGTACTATCTTCTACAAAAGCGCTGATAACGCCTGCGGGCGTTAAAAATCTCATCTTCTGAGGTGCAAGATTGTTAAAAAAGGCATAATGCGCACATGCTCTACTCCCGTTTCCACACATCTTTGCATCACTACCGTCACTATTATAAAACTCCCACTCAAAATCATAGCTTTTATTGGGCACTAGAACAATCAGCCCATCTGCTCCGATACCGTTTTGGCGGTCACATATCTCTTTTGCCAATTCATTTCGCCGTTTTTTTATAAATGTATGAAAAATAACAAAATCATTACCGTTTGCGCTATACTTTACAACGTTCATCTGTACCTCCGTTTTATATTTGCTACAAATTGCTCCACTTCGGATTGAAGATGTGGCAAATCTTTTGAATTATCTATCACCCAGGTTGCTCGTTTTTTTTTCTCATCAATGGAGATTTGAGAATTGATCCTTCTAAGTGACTGCTCTTTTGTAAATCCATCTCTTCTCATAAAACGCTCCAACTGAATTTCAGGCGGAGTGTAAACAACAACACTATCTTTTATCTCGTAGCCCTGTTTTTCAAAAAAAAGCGGTATATCTATAAGATATGGAAATTTAAAGCCATCTTGTTTGTCGGCTCTTTTTTTTATCTCTATGCGTATTAAAGGATGTAAAAAATCCTCCAATTTTTTTTTCGCAACCTCATCTTGAAAGATTAATCGCCCTAAAGCAGTCCTGTCAACATGTAAATTTCTGATGTACTTATCGCCAAAATTATCTATAACCCATTTTCGATTTTCCTCTAAAATTTTATGACCTATAGTATCGGCATCGATTACTCTCATCCCATTTAGCCCAAGCAAAGACGCTGCCGTGCTTTTGCCCGTTGCTATGGAGCCTGTCAGCGCAACAGCATACTCAAAATTCATCAGTTTTTAATAATACCTAAATATGCTCGTTTTATATAATTGCCCATAGCAAATGCAGCTATATGTATATCGCTGTTATAATACTCTAAATCATCAAGCATATCGGCACGTTGAAGAATAATATCTGCGGTCGGATGATACTCTTTTGATGCCAAAAGAAGAGTTGAGCCATCTTCTAAATGATAAGGCATAATAATTTTAAAATATTTGCCAAGCTCACTCATAATCTTTTTATTTGCATCAATATTATCAAGCCGGGGATGTGTTGTTACAAATAAACCGTCATCTTTTAAGACCCGGCTTACATGCGCTAACATAATATCATCGTAAGTACATTCAGAGATGATTACGTCAAAAGAATGCGTATTGGCTGCTTGAATCGATTCAAGCAAAGGCGTTACGGTTGTCGCTTTTATATCGTAATATTTTGAGACCTCCACGCCAATAGCGATTGCGCTATCGCTAAGTATAAGTATATTTTTTGGATCTTTGTGAGTGCATAGCGGTACATGCACCATCATCTCCGGATATATAAAATTTTTCAAATTATTTCCTGTATTTATTTTAATTTAATTGTATCAGATTATCATTAAAAATGATTAAAAAGATATGCTTATAAATAAAAATTAACTTGTATTTGTAATTAAATGATATAACGCTTAATGATATAATCTAAAAAAGGAGTCAATATGTGGTCATTTTTAAGAATTTTTCGTATTATTTTGGGCGTTATTTTAATAGGTATAGGCTTAAGAACCAGTGTATATTGGTGGTATTTGGGCATAATTCCATTATTTATGGGAGTTGCTAACCTCTGTCCGCTCTGTACAATAACCGGAAAATGTGAAGTAAAGAAAAAATAGTCTGATTTTGGTATAATTGCATCACTAAAAATAGAGGATGCTTATGAGTAAAATTAGCTACAAGGATGCCGGCGTTGATATTGACGCAGGAAATAAATTTGTTGAAAATATAAAGCCGTTTGTCAAATCTACAAAAACAGAAGGTGTCATTGGCGGTATCGGCTCTTTTGCCGGTGCCTTTGAGCTTCCGAAAGGATATGCAGAGCCTGTTTTACTTGCCGCAACCGATGGTGTCGGAACCAAGTTAAAGCTAGCCATAGAGTCTGGCATTCATGATAGTGTGGGAATTGATCTTGTGGCTATGTGCGTAAATGATCTAATCTGCAATTTTGGCACACCGTCATTTTTTTTAGATTACTACGCTACGGCAAAACTTGATACAGATGTGGCAACATCGGTTGTAAAGGGCATAGCGGCTGGATGTGTAGAGGCACAGTGCGCTCTAATTGGCGGTGAAACTGCTGAAATGCCTGGTATGTATAAAAATGACGACTACGATTTAGCAGGGTTTGCTGTTGGGGTTGCGGAAAAGAGTGAAATGGATAGAGTAAGCCTTGTGCAAGAAGGCGATATGCTAATCGCTCTTCCTAGCTCAGGTCTTCACTCAAACGGGTTTTCACTTGCTAGAAAAGTTTTGTTTGATACTATGAAACTTGATTTTGAGTATGACCTTAATGGAATATCGTTAATAAATACACTTCTAACGCCCACTAAAATCTATGTCAAAACATTTAAAGCGCTAAAAGATAAAATCATTGCTCTAGCGCACATTACAGGTGGTGGAATTGTGGAAAATCTACCACGTGTTTTACCTGATCACCTAATGGCTGAAGTGAAAAAAGAAAATATAAAAACGCTTCCAATTTTTGATTTAATAGCTTCACATGTCCAAGAAGACGAAATGTACAAAGCTTTTAATATGGGTATCGGGATGGTGCTTGTAGTAAGAGAGAAAGAGTGTTCAAGCATCTTAAAGCAGGTTCCACAAGCATATGTCATAGGTCGCATCAAAACAGGGTCTAAAAGTTGTGTTTTAGTTTAGCTCTCCTCCCCACTTTAAGATATCTAAGCCATATTTTTCTCTTACGGTGTGTATCTTTTTTGTCAGCGTAGTGTCGCTTATCTCAAGCAATGAAAGTTCACGCCTTGAGATATGCGTAAACTCTTTACATGTAATAAAAAGCCTGATTACATGTAAACGCCTATAGCTATCTGCTAGCTCAAACATCTGCATACAAAAATCTCGAAACTCGCGCTCGTCAAACTCTTTTAATTTTGTTTTACTCACATGTGATGACTTGTTTAGTTCATATTTTATGCCAAATGTAAAGGTAGTTGGAATTACGTCCAGCTTTTGTACGGCAAAGATTAGATGACGTGAGAGTACGGCAACTCTTCTTCTTAGCTCATGCCTGTCAAATATTGCAGAAAATGCTCTTGAAATGCCTATTGATTTTCGTTTTGTTTTTGAGTTTATCGGTGCATCTGACTCGGCATTTACTCTTTTGTATATCTCTTTGGCATAATGTCCCCAGGAGCAGACAGTACCTTTTCTTTGTCTTAAATCTCCTAAAGTATAAATCTTCAGAGCATTTAGTTTTTGCATCATTGAGCTTCCGATGCCTGGAAACAGCTTTACATGTAAAGGATTTATAAAATCATCAAACTCCAAAGCTGTTACGACTCTACATCCAAAAGGCTTGGCAAGAGTTGTTGCCAATTTTGCTATGTATCTTGTATTTGCAACGCCAATAGATACTGGCAGATCAAGCTCTTTTCGTATCTCTTCGCGAAGCGAATTTATAAAATCTTCTATCTCTTCATCATCGATCCATCCTGTTATATCACCGTAAAACTCATCTATGCTGGCTTGTTCCAGTATAGGAATTTTTAATTCTAAAAATCGGTGAAGTCTATTTGACAAATCGTGATAGAGCCCCATATCTGGTGCTATTACCCTTAGACTCGGACAAAGTCTTAGAGCCTCTTTAATACTCATGGCTGTTTTAACACCATAAGCTCGTGCTTCATAGCTCGATGTTGTGAGTATTCCGTGTAAATCACCATATCGGTCCATAAAACAAGATAAATCGTCATCCCTTTTAAGGGATTGTTGATAAAATACAGACGTCAAAGATCCCGAGTCGATAAACTTTGCTCTGTTTGCCTCTGTAAAAATAGAATCATCACTTCTGCCGCCGACACCGACGGGCACACTGACAAGAGATTTATCTTTGATTCTGTGTGCTGAAACAAAAAAACAGTCTATATCAATATGTATCTTCATTAAATCCCAACCTAAATTCAATAAATTAATCATACCAAACACATGGGATAAAAGCTTAAAACATGTCAAAAAGACATATTTTCAAGCAGATAGACTTATCGGCTATAAAGCCTTAAGAAGATCAAAAAGTTTACCAAACTGCTTTTGACTGTCAAACATACTATAAGCCCTCTTTTGGCCGTTTGCTGCAAATCTTTTTTTAAAATTGGCATCTGTTAATATCTTTATCTTCTCGGATAGATCCTCAGCATCACCTGCTTTAAACAGCAATCCCGTCTTACCATCATCTATAATCTCCAACGGTCCGCCGCTGTTGCTTGCTATTACTGCCACTCCTGAAGCCATCGCTTCAATTAGCACAAGTCCGAAAGTCTCTTTTTTTGTTGCTAAAACCAGGCAATCACAAAGCTGCATCAACTTCTGCGCCTCTGTAGTAAAACCTGTAAAAACAACCCTGTCTTTAAGTCCATCTTTTTTTATATTGTCTTTAAGGCGTGTAAGATAATCTTCATCCATGGCATGTCCGACTATCAAGGCTTGAGTTTTTATCTTCTTGCAAAGTAGTTTCTTTACCGCATCGATGACTAAATACTGTCCTTTTGCTTCTTCTATACGACCGACTATGCCGATAGTAAAGAGATCTTCTTTTAGGGCATATTTTTTACGAAGCATCTGTTTTTCATCTTCATCAATCATCTTGGGAAAATCCGCACCCATATAAAGCATCTCTACTTTTGGGCAAATCTCTCTTGGAACAAATCTCTCTATCTGCTCTTTTACCTGATATGTCACAGCAAGTATCATATCCATATTTTTATAGAGCCATTTATGATAAAAATCATCTTTAAATCTTGTCATCATCATATTTCTTGTTTGCACCAGCTTTGGTTTACATGTAGAGAGTTTTTTTGCAAGTACCGCAATGGGAATATCTTTTGTCCAATGAAGATGCACAATATCTATTTTATTTTCATCTATAATGCGTGCCAGTTTTTTTGCGGATAAAAAAGATAGAAAAACAGGGTATCTTTTAATCTTTTTATATTTATAATCAGCACCCTCATAATACTGCTCAAGTTTTCCAACTTCATTTATGACACTTAGCACATTGGCTTTATCGTGCAGGAAATGTGAAGCTCTGACCATATAAAGTTCTAATCCGCCGGCATCAGGGGAGAGGCATAATTCTAAAATATTTTTCAAAATACAGCTACTTCTTTTTTATTTATGATAACATTATTTGGATTAAAATTTCGATATAATAAAGTTATGACAAAATATAAGATTAATAATTCTGATTTTTATAATTTTATCGTCGGCATAAGATCGTATTTCGATAAAAACGCGACCACTATTCATAAAGCCAGAAATGAGCTAAAAGTTATCCATTATAACGATGTTGATACTATTGTAAAATCATTTAAGATACCTCATCTGCTCAATAGGCTTATTTATTCTTTTTTTAGAGACACAAAAGCTAAAAAATCATACAAAAATTCTTTAAAAATTATACAATTTGTCCCAAAACCAATAGGATATATTGAGTTCTATGATTTTTGGCTTTTAAAGAAAAGCTATTTCATCAGCGAAAAATTTGATTTTGATTTTACCATCAGAGAGCCATTGCTAGATAACACTTTCAAAGATAGAGAAAATATTCTAAGAGCTTTTGCTAGATTTACTCTACGGCTTCATAATTCCGGTATTTTTCACAAAGATTATTCACCAGGAAATATCTTAATAAAAAAAACTAAAAAAGAGTACATATTTAAAGTTGTCGATATAAACAGAATGGAATTTAAACAACTCT
>Ga0256829_1002484_pt1 | contig 13695 bp, 12 predicted proteins | sample 131447metaG_FD_185979 | JGI IMG/M metagenome (GOLD analysis project Ga0256829, IMG submission 185979) | Hydrothermal vent microbial communities from Lau Basin, Pacific Ocean - 131-447 | ecosystem: Environmental > Aquatic > Marine > Hydrothermal vents | place: Pacific Ocean: Lau Basin | collected...
TCATCTGCACCGATAAAAAGATAAACATCTTTATGTTGTACTTTGGCATCATGAAGTGCTTTATAGTAGTTGTGCTCCCAGTTGAGATCGACTCCAAAAAGGGAAGTGATAAACAATGTTGTGAGTAAAAATAGTTTCATAATCATATTTTACAAGATAATAGTTAAAATGATATAATTTCCTAATTTAGTAGAGGGAACATAGATGCACGCAAAAATATATTTTGGTTCGAGTGAAGATGCTAGAGATGAATTACAAGAGAGAAAAAGTCCTTATGATGGCAGTGTTGTCTCCACTGCTCCTCTTTGTGATGCACATGATGCACGACAGGCTTTGAGACTTGCAAAGAGTGCCACTAAAGCTGCGAAAGCATCAAGCTTGTCACAACGATGTGCTTGGCTTTTAGATGTGGCTTCAAAACTAAAAGTTCAAAAAGAAGATATCGCACAAACCATCACCGATGAGGTGGGTAAACCGATCACTTTTGCAAGAGTAGAGGTGGATCGTGCTATAGAAACTGTGACTTTAAGTGCTGAGACTATGCGGACGATGCATGGGGAGACCATCAATACAGATGCCTTTGCCTCTGGTAAGAAAACGACAGCCTTTTTTTCTCGTGTTCCTGTAGGTGTTGTTGTAGCCATCACTCCATTTAACTTTCCTCTTAACCTTGTTGCCCATAAGATAGCTCCCGCTCTTGTCGCTGGAAATGCCGTTGTTCTTAAACCAACTCCAGAAGCACCACTCACTGCGTATAAGTTTGCAAAAATTTTCATAGAGAGTGAGTTTGCCATCAAAGATGCACTCAGTGTTGTATATGGTGATGCGGAGGTTGGAGATGCTCTTGTCTCGAGTGATATTCCTCGTGCCATAAGTTTTACAGGAAGTGTGCCAGTAGGAGAGATTGTCACAAAAAATGCTGGAATCAAAAAAGTCTCACTTGAACTCGGGGGAAATGCTGCGACATATATAGACAAAAGTGCAGATTTGAGCTTAGCAGCACAGCGATGCTCTCTGGGAGCTTTTTCAAATTCTGGTCAGGTGTGCATTTCGCTTCAACGCATCTATGTTCAGGAGGATGTTTATGATGAGTTCGCACTAAAGATGGCTAAAGAGACAGTAAAACTTAAACTTGGAAGTCCGTATGATGAAGATAGCTTTATGGGACCACTCATAGATGATGACTCTGTAAAACGAGCAAAAAGTTGGATCAAGAGTGCAATATCTGAGGGTGCTAAGGCACTTGTAGAGCCAAAAGTAGAGGGCAGACTTTTTTCCCCTTGCGTGATGGTTGATGTACGCGATGATATGGCGATAGTTTGCCAAGAGGTTTTTGCTCCTATCGTATCTTTAGTAAAAGTCAAAAACTTTGATGATGCACTCCCTCGGATAAATAATTCTCCCTACGGGCTACAATTTTCCATCTTTACAAACGACCTTGCTCTTATGCAAAGAGCCATTGATGCACTGGAAGCTGGTGGCATCGTGGTCAACGATATGCCAACACTCCGTTTTGATATTCAGCCTTATGGTGGAGTAAAACTTAGTGGTGTAGGGCGAGAGGGTCCCCGCTTTGCCATCGAAGAGTTTACTGAGATAAAATCAGTAATGATTTGTTAGTTTGACTCGTTCCCACCGTCCTCGGTGGGAATGCATAGAGTACGAAATAAAGAGATAAGGTATCCATTCCAAAGCTGGAGCTTAGGAACGAGTAAACGAGTAAAAAACGAGGTAAAAAACAATGAAAAAAGTGATCATCTCTGCTTGTTTGCTTGGTGAAAATTGTCGCTATGATGGTCAAACAAAAGAAGTCAGTGAGATCGCCGAAAAATATAAGGACTATGAGATCATCCCTTTTTGTCCAGAAGCACCCATCTTTGGAACCCCAAGACAAAGAATCTCTGTTGTTCAAATTAATGGACAAAACCGTATCATCACCGATGAAACCCATGAAGATGTAACAGAGCAACTCCAAGATGAAATTAACTCGTTTATCTTAGAGCATCAAGAGGTGGGTGCCATAGTGCTAAAGTCTAAAAGCCCCTCCTGTGGCTATGGAACAACCCCAATTCTCAATGAAAATAGGGAGCAGATAGAACTGGGTAATGGCTGTGCGGTAGATATGTTTTTAAAAAAATATCAAAAGATAACTATTATAGACGAAAATTGAGATAAAAATTGTTATAATCTTTTTATGAATGTTTTAATCGTTGAAGATGATCAAGTGGTTGCTAAACACTTAGCGAAGTTGCTTAGGCAAGAGAAGTATAGTTGTGATATTGCTTTTGGGTTTAAGGATGCACAACTTCTTATTGATAAAAATAGTTATGGGATCATCTTGCTTGATTGGAATCTTGGGGATGGGGATGGTTTGGTACTTCTTCAAGAGATTCGAGAATATGAAATCACCACTCCAGTGTTAATGCTCTCAGCAAATTCTGAGATAGATGACAGGGTGGCAGTCTTAGATAGTGGTGCGGATGATTATCTGTGTAAACCTTACTCCTCTGTTGAACTTTTAGCAAGGATGCGTGCACTTTTACGCAGAGAAAGTTCAGAAAAAACACTGAGCATAATTGTGGGTGATATCAGGTTAGATATAGCTGCAAGAGAGGCATTTCATCAAGATGCTTTAGTAGAGTTGACTAGGGCTGAGTTTAACTTACTCGAATTTTTTATGCAAAATTCAAATCAAGTTTTAACCCGTTATCAGCTTAGCGAACATATTAACAAAGACAACTACTCCATCAAACATAGCAACCTCGTTGATGTTCACATCAAAAACCTCCGTAAAAAATTAAACAAAAAAGATTTTATCCTCAGTGTCCGTGGTGTTGGGTATAAAATCAATAAAGAAGCCTCCTAAGTTATCTTCATTTAATCTTCACAAAACTATCTTAAAATTCCATAAGTGCCTGAGCATAATAAATGTCATATTCAATGAAAAGATACACTATAAGTAAATTGTAGTTTATCTTTTCACTCGCAAGGCCAACTTATAAAATTAGGAGGTAGGATGAAAAAAAATCTATTGTATTTACTTTTAACTCTTTTCGTATTCACTTTGAGTGGGTGTGGAGATGAAGATGGAGGAGACTCAGAAGATTCGGGTGCAAAAGCAGCAGTAAAACAGGGCTGGCACTTTCCAGGAAGAGACTGTCTAGCATGTCATAATGTGGATTTGAAGCAAGAAAAATATTTACTTGTGGCAGGGACACTTTATAAAGATAAAAATGTAAGTAATGAAGATGATTTGAACAATGTTTGTGGTGGGGAGATTGTTATCAATCTTTATGACACAAATAATCCTGCAAATCTTATCTATAGTTCAACAAGCTATAAGGATGCAAATTCTAAGGGTTATAACGGTAAAGGAAATCTCTTTATCTTGCAACGAAAACTTGGGATTATAAGTTCTGGAGAGTATTACATAGAACTAGCAACGCCAAATGCTCAAGTGCTTGCAAAAAAATATTTGCATAGATTCTCTGCACAACCCTATGATATCAATAACCCTGTAGATTATTCAAATCAACTCTCTTGCAATGCCTGTCACTCATCACAAGCATCTTCAAAAGCATGGCCACTCTATGTTACTACATCAGTATCACTCTGCAAATAAGGAAAAAAAATGAAAAAATCAATAATACTAATAGCATTAAGCGTTGCTCTCTTTGGAGCCCCTAGAGTTGGAGATAAAGCAGTTGAATTTACCCTTGCAAGTCTTTATAATCAAACTCATTTTGTTAAGAGCGATAGCTTTCAAGGGAGGGTCATTTTGCTCAATCTGTGGGCAAGTTGGTGCAGTGGCTGTCAAGAGGAGATGCCTCTTTTTGTAAAGTTGCAAAAAGAATACCCAAAAGAAAAGTTTGAGATAGTGCTTTCAAGTATAGACAACAAGATACAGGGGGCTCTTGACTTTTTAGCAGAGGTAGATAAAGAAAAAAGTTTAACATCCCTCTACGATGGAGATAAAAAGTTGCCAAAAGCATACAGATGCCCTGGGATGCCTTCTTCATTTCTCATAGATAAAGATGGAAAAATTGTTGAAGTGTATGTGGGAAGTTTAGATGAAGAAGCGATGAAAGAGTTAAAAGAAAAAATCAAAGCTTTGTTAGGAGTTTAAAGATGAAAACAATAATAATAGTCTTTTTAGCTCTATATATGAGTGGATGTTCACAGAAACTTGTCCGTGTTATGCCTTATGAAAAAGAGTATTTTGCACAAGATAAGATGAGCCTTTCCCCCATACCAGAGCAAAGTGAACAAGAGGGTCATGTTTTTCTTATTCGTGAAGCTAGTGCTGGTGGCAATAGTTCGTTCCAAGGCGGTTGTGGATGCAGATAGGATACTTTTTCCTTACGATTTTGTCTTTAATAGTCTTTGAGATAACAAGCTTTGCTTCAAACCTTAAAGATACTATGAGCTTTGGTTTTGATACATATAGTGACAATGCGGATATACAAGTTTATTCACCTACCTTTTCACTCTTTAAAAAAGTTTCGCGTCAATGGATGTTAGGTTTTAAGATGCGTGTAGATGCTATCACTGCAGCAAGTATTAGAAATGGCGCCAATGTTACACATGTAGATACAGTAACAGGTGCATCAAAAGGGCAAAATCCTTTTAATGATGTTCGCTATGCCCCAACACTGATAGCTACATATGATGATGGTGAAAATACGCTTAGTTTTGGTGGATATTATTCAACAGAAAATGATTATGAAGGTAGATCGGTTTTTGCAAACTATGTAAGACAACTCAATGAGCAAAATACAGCACTCGGCATAGGCATTTCTCAATCGTTTGATAAGTGGGTCCCTATATTTAAGAGAGCTTTACCAACCAGTAAGAGAGCAGAGAGAAAGATAGACTTTTCAATCAATCAGTTAATTACACCAAGATTTTCAATCCAAGGGGTATTTTCCTATATGTATAGTACAGGTTTTCTCGCCTCACCCTATCATTATGTATTGCAATCTGATATCGCTAAGTTTGAAAACTATCCCAACAAAAGAACAGGAGAAGCTTTTGCTTTTAAAGGTGTATATCTTTTAAATAGGGATACCTCTATGAACTTTTCATATAGATACTATACAGATGATTGGGGTATCTCATCACATACATTTAATGTTGAAGAGTACCATGACTTTAGTTCAAAGTTTACATCAGGTCTCCGTTTACGCTACTATACGCAAACGAAATCAAACTTTATAAAAGGGATAGGGGATTATAAAGCCAATGATACTTATTTTGCCATAGATTACAGGATGAGTGCTTTTGATTCATATACCATAGGTATCCCTTTTATATATAAGATGAAAGGTGGAGATAAATTGACTGCAAGTATTGATTTTTATAAAACTACCAATGATGTATATATGAAAAGTTGGTATGGTGTCAAGAGTATGAATGCTCTTTTTACTACTCTTTCTTATGAGTTTAGTTATTAAAATGTCTTTTTTTGAGAACGGGCTTAAAGCAAAGGTGATGAGCACAGAGCTTATCATCGAAGCAAATCTATCTAAAAAGATTCTCTTTGAAGCCTTAGATATTGCTCAAGTGTTTGAAGCAAAGTATTCTGCCTATACAGAAGACTCTTTGCTTGCTAAAATCAATCAAAATGCTGGGATTAAGGCTGTCACTTGCAGTGGGGATGAGATCGAGATCTTTGAAGAATCGTTGAAGATGGCAAAACTCTCAGGGGGTGTTTTTGACCCCACTATAGGTGCTTTAACTCAGGGTAGTTATGGTTTTGGAAAAGCCGAAGCAAAAATCCCAACACAAAAAGAACTCAAAGAGGTCAAAAAACTTGTAGATTATAGAGATCTCAGAGTGACTCAAAATGAAGTTTATCTCAAAAAGAAAGGGATGAGGCTTGATCTTGGGGGGATTGGCAAGGGCTATATTGCCCAAAAAATAATACTGTTTTTACAAAGCAGGGGGGCTACAAAAGCACTTGTGAATGTTGGAGGGGAGATCTGTGTTGTTGGTAAAGAGTACAACATAGCTATACAAGATCCTTACTCTAAGCAAATTTTAGCAGTTGTAAAAACAAGCAAGTCTAGTTTGTCCCTCTCGACAAGTGGAGACTATGAGCGTTATATTGGTACGAAAGAAAACCATCATATACTTGATAAGACAACTGCAAAACAGAACCATTACTACAGTAGCGTTACCATCATCAAAGATGGTTTGGAGGGGACACTTTTAGATGCAGTAGCTACGATGGTGTTCAATGCTCCCTTAGCGGAATTAGGCTCACTTGCAAAAAAATATAATATAGCTATAATAGCTGTTGTAGAAGAGGGTGATATTTTGTTTAAGAACTTTAAGGATTTAGATATAAATGCTTTAGAGGTTTATGCTTTATGAAAATAATCCTATTGTTCTTGCTGTTGATAAGTTTTTTATTTGGGCAAGAGGATCAACAAGATAGCTCTTATACTCTTGGTAGTGGAAAAAAAGTTGGTAGTTTACCTCTTTATCTTGGGGGATACTTCTCAACAGATTATCGCTCTACACCAGAGACTCAACACAATCGGTTTCGAGTTGATGATATAGCATTTTTGGCGTATGGATCTTCCAATAAATTTTCTTATATGAGTGAGCTAGAGTATAAAGAGTTTTATGTGAAAGAGTGGAGTGATGGGAATACAAGCATTCAAAAACATAATAAACTTCGTATAGAGAGACTCTACCTTGACTATAATTATGATGAAAACTTAGTTTTAAGAGTAGGTAAATATAACTCCCCTATTGGCTACTGGAACCTCATGCCAATCAATGTTTTGAGAGCTACAACATCAAGTCCCCTCTCTAGTTCAATGATCTATCCAAAATACACTACAGGGATTGACCTCTCATACTTGCTTTTTAGTGACTATGAGGTGAAAGTGGATTTTTTAGCCCAAAACAATAATGATTTTGATGATGCATACAATAATTTTCATATTGATAAACACTATGGTGTTGGGGTGACATATAGTAAAAATGACTTGAGTCTTAAACTTAATGGTGGGTATTTTCATACTAAAAAGAAGGTCTTACCATCTGATGATATCTACTATTGGTTGGCTTCTTTGAAGTACGATAATGATCATTTTAAGATTATGGGTGAGCTTGGAACACAGTTTGACAAAAATGGGTTGCTAGTCCCTTACTCTGGATATATTCAGGGGATGTATAGGATTACAGAGCAACATCTTCCTGTGATACGGTTTGAGAGTTACTCATCAAATGTTTTGTTAGGTAGAAAAAAAGATCAATTTGTTATTTTAGGATACACATACAGACCTGTTTTTCCTATGGCATTTAAAGCGGAGTATCAACTCCATGAGGACAATGAAAAGGATAAAGTGCTTTTTTCATTTTCGGTGATGTTTTGATGAAAAAGGTACTGCTCCTTTTGTTTTTTAGTTTTTTTCTTTATGGACAAAAGTTTGCAGTTGTAACAAAAGTTAACTCAACCATCCCTTCTTTGAGTAAAGCTAAAGTGAAAATGATATTTTTAAAAAAACAAAAAATGTCAGGAGATACAGTACTTATCCCCATCAATCTATCTCCATCAAACAAGGTGCGAAAATCTTTTGAGCATACTATCTTAGGGATGTCGCGAAATCGTCTTAAATCTTTTTGGACCAAAGAGCATTACTTGGGACATCGTCCCCCTTTGACAATGAAGTCTTTTAAAAGTGTGCTCTCTTTTATCAAAAAGATAGATGGTTCTATAGGCTATGTGCCTCTTAGTGAGGTAAATAAAGAGTTTAAAATATTGTATAAGTGGGAAGAGCAATGACACAGGTACTTGTAGTAGATGATGAGGTGATGAATAGAAAAGTTGCTTCTAAGATTTTAGCAAAAGAGGGTTTTGAACCCATAGAAGCGGTTGATGGTTTAGATGCACTAGAGAAGTTAAAAATATATGATATTGAGATCATCTTGATGGATCTTATGATGCCAAATATGGATGGATATGAAGCGACAAAAATTATCAAACAAGATGAAAAATTCTCTTCCATACCGCTGATTATACTCTCAGCCTTGTCCGATAAAAGTGCCATCTTGAAAGGTTTAGAGCTTGGTGCAAATGAGTACTTAACAAAACCTTACGATTTAACAGAGTTTAAGCTTAGGATACACAATGCCAATAAACTTCGTTCTTTTTATAAGATGTCAAAAGATAATGAAATCTATCTCAAAGAGAGGGTCAATGAAAAAACATTAGAGCTTCAAGATGCACTCTTAGAGGTAGAAAAATCAGAAAAAGATATTATTGGCATCTTAGCAAAGGTTGGGGAGTATAGAGACAATGAAACCTCGATGCATACGGTACGAGTGGGTGAGATCTCTGCACTTTTAGCAAAAGATTTTGGGATGGATGCACAAGAGGTAGAGCTGGTTCGACTGAGTGCACCCATGCATGACATAGGTAAGATAGGGATTGAAGATGCTATCTTACTAAAAAATGGCAAATTAACCGAGGAGGAGTTTAGTGTTATGAAGACACATGCTGAGATAGGTTACAATATCTTATCTCTAAAGCAAACACCTCTTTTAAAATTTGCATCACAAATCGCCTATTGTCATCATGAAAAATATGATGGGAGTGGATATCCAAATGGTCTCGTTGAAGAGGAGATACCTTTAGTTGCAAGGATAGTAGCTGTTGTAGATGTTTTTGATGCACTTATGAGCAGACGACCTTACAAAGAGCCTTTTACACTTGAGACCACTATGGGGATTTTACAAAAAGATGCTGGCTCGCATTTTGATCCTAGTGTTGTTAAGAAGTTCATCCAAAATCTCGATGCAATCGTAGAGATAAGAAAGAATTTAGATGATAGCTAATTTTTTTAATCGCACCCTCTACAATAAGTTGTTGCTTGCTTTTATAGTAGTTGGTTTTCTCCCTTTTTTTATCTTTTATCTTTATGTTATCTACTGGGGTGAAGAGACAATTACACAAAGACTTATAGATGAACAGTCAATTCAACTCCAAAAGATTGTAGATAATGTGAACAATCATATTCTCTCTTTAGAAAAGGAGTTAAAGTTTATCTCGCAACTTGATGTGATGGATGATATTATCTCAGAAGATATAGATAAAAGGATTGCAAGATTATTGATACAAAAAAAGGAAGATATCGCTCTTGATGTGTCACTTTTTGTTCTTGATAACAAGGGGACTTTTATCTCCTCCTCAGATAAATCTTTGTTGGAACAACATTTTATGTACATGGGTAAACTTAGGAATACAGACAAATATTTTGTAAGAAAAAATGAGTTGTATATCTGTAGTAAAATTTTTGCAAGTTTTGATAAAGCAAAACGCTTAGGTTACTTAGTGATGCAATACAACTTAGAAAATCTCAATCGTTATTTAGTCCATAGAGAGGGGATACATACAAGTATTTGGAGTAAGAAGAATGCGATTATTATTGGGGATAAAGAAAATTTTAGTTTAGATCTAACAAAAGATTTTTCGAGTGAAATACTTCAAGAGCATCTCCTCAACTACAAAAAACTCTCACCCCCCTTGCAAGAGTGGTATGTTATCTATGCAGTTGACAAAACTATAGCACTTGGATTTTTATATAACTTACTCTATGTCATTCTCTACATCATCCCCATAGCGCTCATCATCATAATTGTGATTGGGATTATCAGTAGTAAAAATATCATTAAACCCCTTTTGGAGTTAACCTCTTCTGCAGAATCAATTACAAAAACAAAAGATTATACAACAAAGGTTATGATTGACTCAGAGGATGAGATAGGGAGACTCTCTTACGCTTTTAATGAACTCTTAGGTACGACAAACAAAGCACTTGTAGCACTTGAAGAGGAAAATAAGTTACGCTTAAAACGCTTTATAGAGTTAACAGAGATTTTTAACACAATCATCCAAACAAAAGATGAGGATGAATGTATCAATACTTCTATACAAGAGATGCAAAAACTTACACATGGGCAAAAGTTAAATTTTACAAAAAATAGCTTGGAGACACAAAATGCAATAGCCCTTCTTGTTGATGATTTTGAAAATGATGAGAAAGTCTATTTTGGGAGTATTGAGATAGATGCAGATAAGATGGGTGATACAAATGAGGAAAAATTTTATCGCTCCATTGTCTCGATGATAGTGTTACAGTTAGAGCGTATCCGACTGGTAGAAAAAACGATGCAAGCCTCGCGTGCAAAATCAGCATTTATCTCAAATATGTCCCATGAGTTGCGGACACCTCTCAATGCTATCATAGGTTTTACACAGTATATTCTTGTTTATGAAGAGCTTAACGAAGAACAAAATGAGATGATTGGCAACATTGAAAACTCTGCACAGTATCTCTTAGAGATGATAAACGGTATCCTTGATATTGCTAAGATAGAAGCTGGAAAGATGGAGGCACATTTTGATAGGATGGATATTGTCTCACTCCTTCAAGATATCTATGCTATGTTAGAACCATTGGCAGAGCAAAAATCTTTGACTTTTCAACTTGACACTGGAGATATGGAGGAACTCTCCATCAGTAGTGATGCAAAACTTGTGAAGCAAATTGTTATCAACATGGTTTCAAATGCTATAAAGTTTACACAAACTGGGGGCATTAATATCTCTTTTGTCCAAAAAGAACAAACTATTGAGATACGGATAAAAGATACAGGGATAGGGATAGCAAAAGAGGACTTAGAGAAACTTTTTAAGGATTTTACTCAAGTTGAAAATGTGATGCAAAAGAAACATAAAGGGACAGGGTTAGGACTCTCCTTGAGTAAGAAACTTGCAAATCTCTTACACGGGGATTTGGTTTTAAAGAGTGAGGGCTTAGGGCGTGGTTCTGAGATAGTAGTTACACTACCTTGCATCCAATGAAGATTTATCAACTGATGTTACGATAAAAATAATTTAACAATTCTCAAAAATGTTACCATTCTAAGCAACCTGTCCATGGCTTATGTAGCAGGTCACAAAACTATAGGTAAGGGTGAGAAGTGACTCATTCCCACCGTCTCCGGTGGGAATGCATAGAGCACGAAATAAAGAGATAAGGTATCCATTCCAAAGCTGGAGCTTAGGAACGAGTAGGAACGAGTAACAGTATTGCTAAAGAGAGAGGTAGCTACATCAAGAGAATAGTGCTTAAGCTCTTATCAAAATATCCCCATTGCATAATTTGGGTTTAATATAGTCATTTTTTGATATAATCGCAAAATTTTATATAAGTGATTGATATTATGGATATTAGAGAAGAATTTTTAAAGTTTTTTGAATCAAAAAATCATGCGAGAATAGCATCAGCGCCCTTAGTGCCTCAAGATGCTTCGCTCCTTTTTAACAACGCTGGGATGGTTCCTTTTAAGTCGATATTTACAGGTGAGATACCAGCTCCTGCAAACCCACGAGCTACCTCATGTCAAACTTGTCTTCGTGCAGGTGGTAAACACAATGACCTTGAAAATGTAGGGCATACTGCAAGACACCATACTTTTTTTGAGATGCTTGGTAACTTTAGTTTTGGAGATTATTTTAAAGAGGAGGTGATTAACTTTGCTTGGGAATTTTTAACCAAAAACTTAGAATTACCAGTGGAGAAGCTTTGGGTGACTGTACACGAGAGTGATGATGAAGCAGAACGCCTTTGGCTAAAACATCTACCACTAGAACACATCAAAAGACTTGGAGATGCAGATAACTTTTGGTCTATGGGCGATACTGGTGCATGTGGACCATGTAGTGAGATTTTCTACGATCAAGGTGCTGAGCATTTCTCTGGTGAGGAAGATTATCTCGGTGGGGAGGGTGATAGATTTTTAGAGATCTGGAACTTAGTCTTTATGCAGTATGAGCGTCAAGCCTCAGGTGAGATGCTTCCACTTCCAAAACCATCTATCGATACAGGTATGGGACTTGAGCGTGTAGTGGCGATCAAAGAGGGTGCTTTGTCTAATTATGGTTCTTCCCTTTTTATGCCTATCATTCGTAAAGTTGAAGAGCTCATAGAAAAAGAGTACAAGTATGAGAGTGGTGCATCGTATCGTGTGATCGCCGATCATATCCGTACAGCTCTATTTTTACTTGCACAAGGGACGAACTTCTCCAATGAGGGTCGTGGTTATGTTCTGCGTCGCATTCTTCGTCGTGCAGTTCGTCATGGGTATTTACTTGGATTTCGTAAACCTTTTATGTACAAACTTGTCCCTACTGTTGTGGGTATTATGGGTGGGGAGTATGAGTACCTTAAAACAAAAGCAAGTGTTGTGACAGAGCAGATAGAGCTTGAAGAAGCAAGATTTTTCAAAACTATTGAATCTGGGATAGCACTTTTTGAGCAAGAGCTTAAAAATACAAAAGATATTTTCAGTGGTGAGGTGGCATTTAAGCTTTATGACACCTTTGGTTTCCCACTTGACTTGACAGAAGATATGCTCAAAAGTCATAACCTAAAACTCGACTCTACAACATTTAATGAGTTGATGTTAGAACAGCGTACCCGTGCAAAAGCTGCTTGGAAAGGGAGTGGGGATACTGGTGAGAGTGGTGACTTTAAAGAGCTCTTGGAAAAATTTGGTGAAAATGAGTTTATAGGCTATGAAAACTTAGAGGCAAAAGTAAAAGTTCAAGCACTCTTAGATGCAGAGTTTAAACTTGTAGATTCTTTAGCCACAGATACACGCGGATGGGCTTTGTTAGAGAAAACTCCTTTTTATGCCCAGAGTGGTGGACAAACTGGCGATAAAGGTGAACTTGAAGGGTTTGCACAAGTATTAGATACGAAAAAATTCTTTGGTTTAAATCTTTGTCATATTGCAATCAACTCATTTTTAAAAGTAGGTGATGAGGTAGTAGCAAAAGTGGATAACTCTCGTAGTGAGATCATAAAGCACCACTCTGCAACGCATCTACTTCATGCAGTTTTATATGATCTTCTTGGTGAGCATATATCCCAAGCGGGTTCACTCAACGATGCACATAGACTTCGTTTTGATTTCTCCCATCCAAAAGCATTAGAACATGCTGAGTTAGTTGAGATAGAACAGAGGGTCAATGCCCTTATCTCTCGAGCTATCCCTCAAGTTACGCAAGTATTGAGCATAGAGGAAGCGAAAAAATCTGGAGCAAAAGCACAGTTTGGTGAAAAGTATGGTGATGAGGTAAGAGTTGTCGCTTTTGATACTTCCTCAATCGAGTTTTGTGGTGGTTGCCATGTGGACAATACTGCATCTATAGGTTCGTTTATCATCACTAAAGAGTCTGGTGTTTCAGCTGGGGTAAGACGCATCGAGGCTGTTGTAGGTCACGCGGCGTATGAGTACTTTTGTGAGCGAAGAGTGCTTCTCAAACAAGTGGAGTCGGAAGTAAAAAATCTTGATGTACTCGCGGGTATAACAAGACTCAAATCAAACATAACCCAGTTAAAAGTGGAGCTAAAAGATGCACAAGAGAGTTCAAAAGTAGAGATAAAAGCAGATGAGATTAATGGTGTTGCAGTAGTAGTTGAAGAGTTGCCAAGTGGGGACATCAAAGAGAAAATTGATGCGCTTAAAAATGCAAATGAAAAGCTTTGTGCGATGCTCTTTCAAGTCAAAGGCGACAAGGTTCTCATCGCTGCAGGTGTGAAAAATGCAGATGCAAAAGCTGGGGATTGGATCAAAAAAATTGCCCCTATCTTAGGTGGCGGTGGCGGTGGT
>Ga0256829_1002485_pt1 | contig 13694 bp, 21 predicted proteins | sample 131447metaG_FD_185979 | JGI IMG/M metagenome (GOLD analysis project Ga0256829, IMG submission 185979) | Hydrothermal vent microbial communities from Lau Basin, Pacific Ocean - 131-447 | ecosystem: Environmental > Aquatic > Marine > Hydrothermal vents | place: Pacific Ocean: Lau Basin | collected...
ATTTAAAAAATGTGATTAAGATAGTATGTAAAAACAATTATTGAATATTAGTTACGTTAAAAAATTGAGATGTAATCCCTTTTTATTTTGAACATTATTATAATGAAAAAATCAGAAAAGAAAAATTTGATGATATTATTTGTAAAATAAAAAATAATTGTGATTGCTTATTATTAAAAGAATATGATAAAAACTATAGTTATTTCATATTAGATAAACAATTTGATGATGTTTTGTATTTTGAAGAAATTGATAAATGATTAGATGAAGAATTAGAAATTGCTTTAAATAATGAACAAAATAATTATGTATTAAATTATGAAAATTATATTTATATGAATGTTTCTTGAAAAATATGTAAAATAGATAAAAAAGAATCATATAAAATAAATGAAATTATTAAGTTTTATAAATTTTAATTTAATAAAAACAAATAAAAATGAATAATTTAATATAAAAAATTTCTTTGTATTTATTTTGAAAATTAGAACCATATTATTGAAAAAACAAATTATTAAAATTTAAGAATATTTTATCTACTAAATTACTAAATAAATTTAATAATGAAAAAATTTTGTTTAGTATCAAATTAATTAAAAATTCTACTTGAAAAATTAGAATTAACTAATAAAATTTTATTTGATAATATTAATAATTAAAAATGAATATATTAAAAATTAATAAAAAAAAATTAAATAATATAACAATTGAAATTTTATGTTGATTACCTTGAAGTGGTAAAACAATATATTAAAAGAATCTTGAATTAAATGATAAAAAAAATTTTATGATTAAAAGATAATGAAATATATTTAGAAACTTGTATTTATCGTTACTAATGTTGAGTAGAAAGATGATATGATGCTGAATGGAATAATACTTATAAAAACGATGAATATTTAGAAAAAGATTATGAAATTTACAAATTAGAAGATTTAGTTAAAAAATGATTATTGAAAGAGCAAGATTTAGAAAATTTAAAATCTTATTTTGAAGAAGTAGATGTTGAACATTTTGATCCTTATTGGGATTGAAAATATAAAAAACAAATTTTAAGTTTAGAAAATTTATATAATTATTTAAAAGAAAATTGAAAATTGGATAAAATATTAAATTTTATTGATAACAACTCTTTTTAATTTATTAAAAAATAAAAGATGACAATTTTAAAATTAAAAAATGTGAAAGTGATAAATATTTTATATAAATTAAAAAAAGTTTAAGAAGAAAATAATTTTTAAATATACTATATTAATTATATATAATATATATTAGTATATTTTTATTAATTTTATTTATTAAAAAAAAATATGAATTATAAAAATTTGTATGAAAAAACTTTTTCAAAAGAATTATTTGTTTTTTGGATGATTTTATCTGTTATATTAATTTTTAGTTTAACTTTAGCAGCAATTTCATCTGCTAAATTAATGATTTTTTTATTTACATCAATTTTTTGTGTGACAATTTTATTAATGATTTATTTTTCTTGGAAATCAGATGAAAAAAATTTTTTACTCGAAGAATATAAATTAAATAAAGATATAAAAAATAAGAAAATTTTTGGGTTTCAAAATAATTCTGAATCTTTTTTGAAAAAATGAGATAAAATTTATTTTTTTAAAAATAAAGAAGAAAATAAATATGAATATGTTTTAATTAATAAATGAGATAATTTTATAAATATACCAATAAAATTTGAAAATTCACTTCTTGAAATTTTCACAAGTGATTTGAAATATGTTTGAAAATTTCTTTTAGAATCAAAAAAAATTAATGATGAAAGTTATTTAATAAAAATTAAAGAAATAAATTTTTAATTATATATTAATTAATAAAAAATATGTATAAATGTGGTAATTGTTGATATGCTTCTGCTGTTAAATTATGAAGATGTCCTGATTGTTGAAAATTTAATACTTTTATTGAAGAAAATAATAATAAAAAATCTTCTTGAAATAAATTTAATAAAAGAAAAAGTGAAGTTTATCAATGAAAAAGTTGAGAAAATTTATTACAAGAAAATAGAAATAATGAAATAATAGAAAAAATATTTTCTTGAAAAAATAAAAAAAATTGAAATTTTTGATATTATCAAATTGAAAGTAAAGAAATTAAAAGAATCTTAATAAATTGAATTAAAAAATGATGAGTATATTTAATTTGATGAGAACCTTGAATTTGAAAATCTACCATTTCATTGAAAATAATTAATGAATTGTTGAATAAAAATAAAGATATAAAAATAGTTTATTTTTCTTGAGAAGAATTAGAAGAACAAATTATAGAAAGATTAATGAGAACTTATCCAAAATTAAAAAATAATTTATTAAATTGAGATTTGAGGATAATTAATACTAATAGTTTAGAAGATATTGTTAATTCAATAAATGAAAATGAAATAGATTTTGTTATAATTGATTCAATTCAAACAGTAGAAAGTAGTAAAGTGGAATGAGTAAGTTGATGACCTGCACAAGTTAAATTTTGTTCTGATATTTTAGTACAAGTAATGAAAAAAAATAAAACAAGCTGATTAATAGTTTGACACTTAACAAAATGATGAGAAGTAGCTTGACCAAGATATTTAGAACATATAGTTGATGTAGTATTATATTTTGAGTGAGATAAATATTGAAATTATAGATTTTTAAGAGCTAAAAAAAATAGATTTTGACCTACAGATGAAATGTGAATTTTTGAAATGAATGAAAAATGATTGGTAGAAGCAGAAAATTATTCAAATACAATTTTAGAAAATTCAGAATGAATATTATGAATTTGAATTGATAATTGAAGACCAATTGTAGTACCAGTCGAATCAATGTTAACGGAAACTTATTTTAATTATCCAAAAAGAAATGTTATTTGATATAATTTTCAAAGATTAGATTTGATTATTTCTATATTAAACAAATATTTAAAAATAAATTTATCTAATAAAGATATTTTTGTTAATATTCCTTGAGAAAGTATATTTAATGATAATTGATTAGATTTAGCAATATTAGCTTCTATTATATATAATGAAAAATGATTAAAATATAATTGAGATAAAGTTTTTATTGGAGAAGTTAATTTATCTTGAAAAATACTAAAATCAAAATTACATGAAAAAAGAATTAAAGAAGCACAAAGAATGTGATTCAAAGAAATAATTGATTATACTAAAATAAAAACAATTTTTGAATTAATTAAAATAATTTAAAAAAAATAATTTTTAAAATTTTAATTTAAAAATATAAAATTTTTTTTAGTCTTTTCCTAAAATATCTATAGTAAATAAAAATTTTTATTTACTAATTTAAAAATAATGAATAAAAAATTAGAGTTAAAAAAATGAAAAATAAATAATAGTGATTATCAAGAATTTAAAAATATTTTATTAGAATTTAAAAATGAAAATGAAGTGAAAAAAGTATAGCAAGAAGCAATAAATTTTTTTGATGAAGTTGAAAAATCAAAAAACATTTTAAAACTTTTAAATGTTGATTATAATTTAGAAAAAAAAATTAGAAATGATTTTGAAGAAGTTTTTTTTGTTAAAGTAAATGAAGATAAAAATTTTTTAAATTTTTATGTTAATTTAGAAAAAAATATTTCAAATAATCAATTAAGTTTTTTAAAAGATAATTTATATAAAATTATTTATGATAATTGAATCAAATTTGATATTTTATATTTTAATGCTAGTTTTGTTGAATCTTATAATTCAAATTACGATTTTGCTTATGATGAAGATTGAGAATTCGAATATTAGACAATAAATGATTTTTTTAATTCTTTTGTAATTAAAAAAGATAATAGTTGAAAAATAATTAAAGGAGAATCAAATGTTTTTTGTAGATTTAATAATTGTGAATATGTTTCAAAAGAATTACAAAATTATTTAGAAAAAAAAATTGACAAAAATAAATATTGAATAAAAAATTTTGAAATAATACAGGTTAAAAAAATTAAAGATTCAAAAAATTGAAAACTTTTTAATTTAGATAAAATTTGACATAATTTTAATAAAATAAATTTTGAAGATTGAAATTTTATTTTGATTGATTTAACAGCATCTCAATTTTTAATAGAATGAATAAATTTATCAGAGTTTAATGTTTGAATAAATAAAAATTTTGATTATATTCAAATATAATTTTAATAAATAAACACAAAAAATGAAATTAGAAATAGTACCTAATAAAAAAATATTATTTAATAATTGATATATTGAATATTTTTTTCCTTTTTCTGTTTTTGAATTTGATAATATAAAAAAAGAACAATTAAATGATGAACAAAAGGTAAAAGAAATAATTGAAAAATTATGAATATGAGATAATTTTAATATTGATTTATTAATTGAAAATTTATGAATAAAAATTAAAGATAATGTTTTAAGAGAATTAAAAAATGAAAAAAGTAAATTTATTATTTGAACTTGATGATAGAGAATGGTATATTCTTTTGATGATGAATATGTAATTAAAATAAGAATAGATGATTGATATGAATTTGATTCTAATACTAATGAATTTGAAAATTTTGAAGAATTAAATAATGAAGAAAAAAAACATTTTGCTAAATGTTATATATTTAACAGTTGGGAAAAAGAAATTTTAATAAATGAATTCCCTATTTTGTTAATGGAAAAAGTTGACAAGACAAAAGAAATATTTGAGATTATAAATAAAAAAGATTAGTGAAAAATTGATATTAAAAAATGAAGAAATAAAGATTTTGTGGATTTTTTTGAAGCTTGTAAAAAAATAAATATAGATTTAGATTATTTTTTAGATGAAAAATCAAGATATTTAAATACATTAAAAGAAGAATTATGAGAAAATAATTTAATTATATCTATACTTGAATGATATAATATGTATGATTTATTTACTGTTTGAAACTTATGAATTTGAAAAGATTGATTGATCAAATTTATTGATTATAATTCAGAAAATCAAGATGAAGAATATTATTAATAAAAATTAACTTTTTTATAAAATAAATATAATTATAAAGAATAATAATTTTAATTATTAAATAATAAAAATGTCAAAAATATCAAAATTAGAAACATTAAAATTAAGATTTGAAACAATTAAAAATTTATCAGAAAAAAAAAGAGATGAATTTGTAAAAAAAATTACTTTTTTTTCTGATAATGATGTTGATTATTTAGAAGAAATTTATAAAATTGAAGTTACAAATAAAATTATAGAAGATAATATTTTAAATTTAAAAACTAAGAAAGATGCTATAATCTTTTTTGAACAATTAAAAGAACAATTAATATTTTATACTTATTTTAATAGAAGTACAAGTCCAATGGTTGTATGGTATAAAATTTGGGAATTTGAAGCTAAACAAAAAATTTTAAAAGAAGCAAAATACTTTATATTAGAATTCAAAAAAAATAATGAATAAGGTATTAATTTATTAAAAAAAAATGTGAAAAATTTAAAAATACTCTTTTAAAAGAGTATTTTTTGTTTTATTTAATTATAATAAGAATTAAATAAACAAGATTTTACTTTTTAAAAATATAAAAAATAATAGATGAAATGAATTAAAAAATATTTAGAAATTATTCTAATATTTTTTATATTTGTTTTTAATATAAATTTTAGTTTTTGAAATAATTTTAGTTGAACATTTAAAATTTCAGATTTGTTAAATAAAAATAATACAAAAATAAAAATATGAAATTTATTTAATTTATATATAATTTTAAATAATATTGAAAATAAAAAATATGAAAAATAGACAAATAAAAAAGAAAAAATTATTTTAATTAAATCTTTAAAAAAATATGTTAGAAATTATATTTTATATAAAATAAATTATTCTGCACCTAAAAATTTGTTTTATATAAATAGATATTTATTTATAGGAGACAACCAAAGATATTATTGAGTTTTTGATAATTCTTTTTATTTAAATAAAAAATTTTGTAATATAAAAATAAATTCAAAAAATGTAATAAAAATATATAAATATTGAAAATGTATAGGATGAATTTTTAAATATGAATTAGCAACTAATAAAAATAATTTTAATTGAAAATTAATTGAATTATATAAATGATTAATTTTAAGATTTTGAAAGATTTATTTTTTTCAAAAAATAAATGATAATACAAAAGAAAAAAATAAAATTGTTAATAATTTAATTACTTTAAATAAAAATTTAAAAGATAAATGAGAAATATTAATAAATTTATTGTATAATTTAAAAGTAAAAATTTATGATTTAAATATACTATTATATGATATAATTGATTTAAAAAATATGAATTTTATTAATAACTTTAAATTTAATAAAAATTATTTTTTTGAAACAACTAAACAAAAAAGATTAACAAAAATGTGATATTTATTAACTATACTAAATAATGATTATCTAAATAATAATTTTATAGTTTACGAACGAAAAATAAAAATAAAAAACAAATTTGACAATTGAATTAAAATTTTCCCATTAAAAAAAAATATTTATAAAATAATTTTTAAATTTAAAAAAGTTTTAGGAAAAGTAAAAAAAGAAATTTTAAAAATAAAAATAAATAATAATAAAAAAGAAATACAAAAAGTTATTACAAATTTAATGGTAGAAAATTGATTATCGAAAGAAAAAAGTATTTTATTAATAAAAATTTACAAATATATTATTGAAAATATAAAATATAATTATTGGTATTCAATAAAAATCATTAATTGAAAGAAAAAATTAAAGTGAAAAATTTTTAAAAATACTAGTTGAATTTATACATTATTAAATAAAAAAGGTGTATGTATTTGATATTCTTCTTTATTATTTTATTTAGTTGATAATTTTTGAATAAATAAAAAAAATAATATAATCATTTGAAGATGATGTGATAATAATAAATGTATATCACATTCTTGGAATAAAATTTGAAATTTATATTTTGATTCAACTTATGATACAAATGATTTTAATAAAATAAAAATATCAAAATTAAAAAATATAAAATTTAATATTTTAAATGCAAAATGGTTTTGAAAATCATTATATCTTTTTTCAAAAACTCATATACCATCAAAATTTTCTGTAAATATTAATTCATTTAAAAATTTAGATTATGTTAAAGAAAATTTACTATTTTACAATTATATTTTAAAAAATTATAATTCTACAATAATATATTTTTAATTATATATTTTTTTATTTTATTTTAATTAAATCATTTATTAATTGAGTTTGTTCACTAAAACTTTTATTAATATCAATATATAATTCATAAACATCTAATCAATTTGGATCTCAATATCAATTTTCTGATTCAAAATACATATTATACATATCATTTGTATAAGTTATTTTTATAATTCAATTTGCATTATCTCAAAACCATAATTCAAAGTTAGTTTCGAAACTAATTCAACTTTTCTTTTCTCTTTCTAATTCGTTATTAATTTCATTAAGAGTTTCAATTAAATATAAATAATTTAAAACTATTCATAAGCTTATTGAATTTTTATTTTCTATTTCATTTTCAATTAATTTTAATAATTTTTTATATATTTTATCAACATTTTTTATATCTGTTTTATTTTTATTAATTTTTTCATTAAAATGAATTATTTTTTTATATAAATTTAAAATAATGTTTTTAAATTCATTAATTTTCTTTAAATCAATTTTATCTTTCATAATTTTTATTAAAAAAATAAATAATATATTAAATATAGTTTTATAATTTATTTTAATAATATAACAAATAATATTAATAATTGTTATAAAATTAATTTAGTATAAATTAAATATATAATAAAAATATTATTTATTATTTTTTAAAAAATGAAAATGTGAAATCATATAAAAAAATTATTTAATGAAAAAAATATTGAATGATTAAAAAAAGAATATCAAATGATTTCAAAAATAATTTCAAATACTCGTGAAGAACTAACAGTTGAATTTTTTGAAGTAGAAAGACAAAAAAAAATAAAAAATATAAAATATAATAAACAATTATTAAAAGAAATTGAATGATATCTTTATAAACTTACTTGAAAATACAACATAGAATAATTTTTATATTTTATAAAAAAGAAATTATATTTAAAATAAAATAAAGAAAAAAAATAATAATAAATATTATCTTTATTTTATTTTTTTTAAAGATTAAAATATAATAAGTAATAAAAAATTTTTTTTATTGTTAACCTTATGAATTTTTGCTTGAACTATGTTTCAAAGTACATTTGCATCTTGAACTGTTATTAATAAAAAAGTTGTTTTACAAAATAATTCAATAAATTCTTCTTATAAAACATATTATTCAATTGTTAAAGGTTTTAAAGAAAATGTTAATAAATATTATGTAGCATTACTATTGTGAAAAAAAGAAGATACTAATAAATATTATTCAGAAGCAAAAGAAAAATTTGAAAAAGTTAATTCAATAGCAAAAAAATTAAATTATTTTAGAAGAGGAAATAATATTAATTTTGATAATTTTTTAGATAATGTTTTAAATATTAAATTTGTTTTAGAAAAATTATGAATTAAACCAATTAATTATTATTCTTATAATGATAGAAAACAATCTTCAATATTTGAAAAAATTCATACTATTTCTTTAAAAACAATTTTAAAAAATAAAAATATAGATTGAATTTATTTATGAACAATAGTTAGAAAACAAAAACAATATTTTTATTTAACAAAAAATAGTTATATCTGAAAAAAATATAAAACGTTAAAAAAAATATATACAAAAAATAGTGATAAATCTGGTGTAATATTTAAAAAATTAGATAGAAAAAATACAATAACTTTAAAAATAAATTTATTTGATTATATTAAACAAATTGATCCTGAAGAATCAATTGTAATTATTTCAAATATTTATATAAAGAAATGAAATAATTATATCTCAATATTGAATTATCCTATTTATGATTATTTTAATTTAAGCAAATCTTATATTCAATATAGTTTTGAAAAAAAATATAATTTAGAATATTGAATAACTAATTCATATTGAAAGCAATCATTACCTGAAGTAATAAAAAATAATATTTTAAAAAAGATTGATAAATTATTTTCAAATTTAAAATCAAAAATGACTACAGATAAATATTTAACATTATTAAAAAAAATTAAATCAAATTTAATTAAATTTAAAAATGATACTACTAAATATGATAATTTATATGAATGAATAAATAGTATTGATACATATAATCAAAAATATAATCAATTCAAAAAAATTAAAAATAAAGAAGAAATTGTTAATTTACTATTAGAATATATTTCAACTGAAATATTATCTTCAAATTTAAAATGAATTATAATTGATTTTATGAAATAATTTAAATAAAAATACTATTAAAATTAATTGAAAATAAAAACACCTTATTTAAAAGGTGTTTTTTAATAAAATATTTATAAAAATATTATTTTTTTTGTTCTTTTTGAAGTTTTTTGTATTTTACAAATTCATTATGTATTATTTCAAGTCTTTTTTCTTGACTTTTTGTTTCTTCTAGTTTTTTTAATATTTTTTCATCTTTTAAATATTGTGTTCTAAAAAGAAATTTTTCTATGATTTCATTTAATTCATTATAACTTAAGTGAAAAAATAAAAATGATATTATTATTTCATTTGAAACTAATCATCAAGTTAATAAAAAAGTATCAATAGTTTTATAATCTTTATATCAACATCAATATTTATTTTTAATATAATATTGTAGATAAGTATAAAGAAAATCTCAAATTTCTTCAGTTAAATTTCATTCATCAGTATAATCTATAATTTCTTGTAATTCTTCATTTGACCATTTCTTACTTAATTCAACAGAAATACTATCACCTTCAAAATAATTTTTCTTTAATAAAATATCAATAATTTCTGATAATTTTTTAATTCTTAAATTTATATCATCTACAAGAATTCAATTTCTGTCAATTAAATTCATAATTTTTTTAATATCTTTATTAGTTAATCAACTAGAAAATTTTTTTAATTCTTTAATAAATTTTTTTTTATAATCTGTATCAATAAATTCTGAAAATTCTAAAAGAATTTTTCTTAATTGATTTTTTCATTCTATTTGAAATATATTATTTCAATTTATTAATTTATTTTTAGTTTCAATAGAATCTATTTTATTTTTTGATAACATCAATTTAATTTTAATTATTATTTAAAAATTTTTTAATTATTTTTTTATAATAGTAAAAAATATAGTAAAAAAAGTATTATATGATTATTTTAATTTATAAATAGATATATTTAATTTTATTATTAAGAGTAAAAACAAATAATATAAAATATTAATAAATATAAATTTTATTTTAATAAAGTTATTATTAATTAAAAAAAGTGAAAATAATTTTATACTAAAAAGAAAAAAACAAATATTTATTAAAATCAATAAAAATTTTATTTCTTTTATTTCTTTTTTCAAATTATACATTATTTTTAATTTTTTAACTTATAAAGATAATTTTATACAATAAAATTATAAGAAATATTATATTTATGTGATTAATAAAAATACAATGATTAAATTATATTTCAATTGAATTGAATCTTCTATTAAAAGAAAAAATATAATAGAATTAACTGGTTTTTGAATAAATTTATGAAGTAATAAAAAAAGATTTGATAAAAAATATTTTGAAAATGAAAATAAATTAATAATTGATATTGTTAAAGAAGAAAATAAAGAATATTTAATAATTTCAGTTTGAAAAAGATATAATTGAAAACCAATATTAATGTATTCTGATATTAATAATATTTTTATTGATAATGACTTAAAAAAAATTAAAGATGAAATGGAAAAAATATCTAATAATTCAAAAAATCTTTATTGAATTGACTTTAAAGAAATACAAAAAAATAGTACAATTATAATTAATATTAAAGAAATTAATAATAGAAAAGAATATATTAATAACAAAAAAATTAAATATATTTAATAATATAATCCATTAAATTAATTTAAATAAATATTAATACAATAAAAAAAGAGATAATTTTTGATTATATTATCTCTTTTTTTTATAACCCTTTTTAAAATTTATAAATTTTTTAATTTAGTTGTTAAATTATCAATTTCATTTTTGATTTTCAAAATATCGTTTGAAATATCATTTAATATTATTTCTTTAGTTTTTTCTTTAATATATAAATCATTTTTAAATTCTTCTTTTTTTCTTTTTAATATTTCTAATCATTCTTTTAACTTTAATAATTTTTCTTTAATTATATTTTCTTCTATTTTTTTATATTTATTTACAACTTCTTCACTATTAACTTTTTCTTTTTCTTCTTTATTATTTTCAACATCTTTTAAAATATTTTCATTAATAAATTTTCAAATATTATTTACAAATTTTTCTGTTTCTTTTTTTATTTTATCTTTTATTACTTCTTTTTCAGGTAATTCTTTTTTAACTTCATCTATGTTATTTTTTACTGTATCTCAAACTTTATAAAATAAAGTTTTCATATTATCTTTTATATTTTTATTATTTCAAAAAACATCATCAATAAAATTTAAAAAATCATTTTCTTGTGAATTATTATCTAATTTCATTTTATTCATAAATTTTTCATATTCTCTTGGATCATTAAATTCTTTTACTATTTCAATTTCTTTACCATTTATATTTTTTTTAATACGAACTTCTCATATAAATTTTTCTGTCATTATATTTTTAATTTAAGATATAAAATATTTATATAATGTTGTATAAATAAATATAGTATTTATTATTTAACTTTTTATTTATTTTTTTTTATATTTTATTAACTTGATTATAATAAAAAATTATGAAAAATCAATAATCTAATAAAATGAAATTTTATTTAATTAAATTAATAAAAAATGTGAAATAATTTTGAAAAAATATAAAAAAAAATAATGGATTTTAAAAATGAAATTTGAAATGATATACAAAATTTTTTTAAAGATGTAGAAGAAGAAATGAATTCAATCTTAGATAAATATATTGTTTTTGAATTATTGTCCAAAGAAAAGTTGAAATTTAAAATACAATATTGAAACTGAATAGATACAATATATATTCTTTTTAATGATTATGTTTTAAAAGATAAATTTGATAATTGAAAAAAATATATTGTTGAAACAAAAAATTATATTAGAAATGAGGGAGAGTTAAAAAATACGCTACTAGAATTTAATATTAATAAAAATGATATAAAACAAATTTTATCATTTGAAATATTTGATAAATATAAAGAATTAACTTGATATTTAAAAATGTGAATATAAAATTATGACGAATAATTGAATTATTTTACTTATTTTTTTATATTTATAAAATTTTTTGTTCTATTTTTTAGATTATATTTTTTTTTAATTTCAAATAAAAATTATCTAATATTATATTGTCTATTTTTTGGTTGTAATATATTACTAATATGATAATTTTAAATATTATTGTTTTGATCATAAAAAAAATATAACTCAAAACTTATTATGATAATTTAGATTATTAATATTTTATTATTTAACTTTAAATTAAAAAATTGTATAATAATAATGTTTTAATTTATTTAATCAAATGAAAATGAAAACAATAAGCTTTAAATTAAGTAAAAAATTGATTCCTTATTTAGAAAATATAGATACCGAATATTATTATGAAGATTGATTTGTAATTGAAAAATGATGTGTTGACTTAAAAAATTACAAAAGTTTATGAATAATTAAAACATTAACATTTGAAGAAGCAATAAACTTTATTTTATTTCATTTAACTAATGAAGATAGTTTACAACTTTGAAATAATTATATTTGTTTTTTTATTAAATGAAAGTTAATTTTGGATTTATCAAAACTAACATTATCACAAGCAATAGAAAAATTACTTGAATATTTACTTGATAATAAATTATTAAACAATGACTAAACAAAAAATGCTAGAATATATCTACGATAAGATAGCTGATAAGACTTTAAGTTTTGGATGTATATTGAAGAGAATTGAAAAATATGAAACAGAAAGTGAAACCTGAATAATAATAAATAGAAATAGTATACAAAAAAATAGTTTAATATTATTATCTGATATATGAAAAATAGATTGAAAGAATAAATATACAGAAGTAAGTAAAGTTATGTTAGAAGAGAATATATTTTCTATTATCTGACATCCAGTTATGATATGAGATGTATTAGAATATGAAAGAAAAAATAAAATTTTTTTAGATGAAAAAACTATTTACTTATGGAAAAATTTAAAAAACCCAATATGAGAACAAACTTTTGAATGTATAGAATATATTTATAACTTAATTAAATAACAAATGGAAACTATAACACTTTGAAATATTAAAACTTGACCATTTATGATTATCAATAAGGAAGCATATAAAAAGAATATAATAAGATTTTTAAAACAAATCAAGAAAATAAATAATTAAAAAGTTTAATATGGGAAAATAATAATTTTATATTTTTAAAATAATAATAATGAAAGAAATAATAATCACACCAGATGATGTAATAGATATAAAAAATATTAATAATATAATTAAATATATCGAACCATTTATGGATAAAATATTAACTGAAGGATGTTTATTTTATTATAAATCAGATAAAGATAAAGAAATTATTAAATATGACTGAGAACCATATATAAAAGGTTTTTTACTAAATATAAAAATTATTTGACATTATGATATAACAGCA
>Ga0256829_1002486_pt1 | contig 13692 bp, 12 predicted proteins | sample 131447metaG_FD_185979 | JGI IMG/M metagenome (GOLD analysis project Ga0256829, IMG submission 185979) | Hydrothermal vent microbial communities from Lau Basin, Pacific Ocean - 131-447 | ecosystem: Environmental > Aquatic > Marine > Hydrothermal vents | place: Pacific Ocean: Lau Basin | collected...
TGGAGACCAAGAGATATTTTCTATGGATGAGATGAAACAGCTTTTCAATCCTAAAGATATTAACAAGTCAGCTTCTATATATAACACTGAAAAGTTAGACTGGTTAAACTCACACTATATCAAAAACACATCAAATACAGAACTAACAGACTTGCTAAGTGAGTATGGTCTAGTTTTAACTTCGCATGATAAAAAAGAGATACTTTTAGATGCACTAAAAGAGAGAGCAAAAACTTTAAAAGAGTTAGCAGAGTTAGTTAATGATGTTATCACAACACCAAACTCGTATGATGAAAAAGCAGTTAAAAAAGCTTTTAAAGGAAATGCTATAGAGGTTTTAAACGCTTTTGGAGTAAAAGTGAGTGGGGCAGATGAACTTAAGCTACCTCTTGATTATCATACACTTATGCAAGAAGTGGTTAATGAGATGGAGATAGGTTTTGGAAAAATAGGCAATCCACTCCGTGTTGCACTTTTAGGAAAGATGAGTGGGCCAGGACTTGATGCTGTTATGGCTGTGATAGGTAAAGAGGAAACAATGTTGCGTATAGCTAATGCTATTGCCATGCAGTCATAAAATCCATACAACTTAGGAAACTAATGTGAAAGATAATGCTCCCATAACAATAAAGTCTATATTTAAGCTAGTTTTAGATAAAAAACCTGCACTTATTTATGGACAGATAATCACACTTTTAGCCATCTTGGTAAGTATCCCCATCCCATTAATGCTCCCTGTAATGGTTGATGAGGTACTTTTAAATAAACCATCTTATATAGTTCATAGTATAGACAAACTACTTGGAAGTGGTTCGGCTTTTTATTACATTGCTATTGTTGGTGTTAGTGTTATTGTTTTGCGTTTTATCTATTATGCTTTAGGTGTTATAACAACAAAGATTTTTACTAGAATTTCAAAATATGTTACTTTTATGATTCGTAGAAGATTGGTAAAACATCTGCAAGTCTCTTCCATGAATGAGTATGAAAGTATAGGTAGTGGGGCTATTACTTCAACTTTGATTACAGATATTAATACTCTTGATAGTTTTATCATGAGTAGTGTTTCTCGTTTTGTATCATCTGTTTTGACACTTATAGCAGTCGGTATAGTATTACTTATTATCAATCCTGTTTTAGGTATTATGATTTTACTTATCCAACCTGCGATAATGTTTGTTAGTAAAAAAATGTCTTCTAAAGTTGGTTTACTAAAAAAAGAAGAAAATGAGGCAATATCAGACTTTCAAGAGGATGTTGGCGAAACTATAGAACTTTATGGACAGATAAAAGCAAGTAACAAAGAGGAGTATTTTTTTGATAAGGCTGTAAACCAAGCCAAGAATATAGAGATAAAATCAAACGAATATAACTATAAAAGTGTTGCTTATGAAAAACTATCTTACACTATCTTTTTAAGCGTTTTTGAAGTTCTTCGTGCATCTGGACTAGTTTTAGTAGCCTATAGCAACCTTAGTATCGGTATGATGTTTGCGATGTTTGGATACATCTGGTTTATCATGACACCTGTTCAAGATATATTGTCTATGCAGTATAGTTACTCATCAGCTATGGCTGCCTTGGCTAGGATAAATAAAATCTTAACTCTTAAAAAAGAGCTAAGTGGAGTGAATACACTTGACTTTGATGAAGTTGATATTTCGATTAGAAATTTAAACTTTTCATATAAAGAGGATAAGCAGATACTAAAAGATATAAGCTTAGATATAAAAGCAGGTTCTAAAATAGCACTTATAGGGGCAAGTGGAAGTGGAAAAACTACTCTTGCTCAGGTGATAGCAGGTTTTTATGAAAAACAGAGTGGTGAGCTGTATTATAATGAATATGCAATAGAAGGTTTAGATAAACAATCCGTGAGAGATAAGGTTTTTCTAGTGCTTCAAATGCCTATCTTATTTAATGCCTCACTTCGTTTTAATATCACTATGGGTAGTAACAAGATAAAAGATGAAGATATACTCATAGCACTTGGTATCGCTCAACTTACAGATATGTTAGATGATATGAAAGATGGACTAGATACTATCGTCGGTCATCATGGGATAAGACTCTCAGGTGGACAAAGACAGCGTTTAAGCATAGCTAGAATGATGCTCTCATATCCAAGTGTAGTTATCTTTGACGAATCAACTTCAGCCCTTGATGTGCATACAGAAGCAAAACTGTTCAACACTATAACACCTCTTTTAAAAGATAAAACCGTTATAACTATCGCACATAGATTAAGCACTGTTAAAAATGCAGATATGATTTATGTCTTGGATGATGGAAAGATTGTTCAAAGAGGAACACATAAAGAGTTGGGAAAACAAGAAGGACACTATAACGAGTTTATTAAGAAGCAGTTGATATAAAATTATTATTAGGATTTTACATGAGAAGATTAAAATGGGTAGGGACTCTCTCTATATTTACAGCGGGAATACTTTCCCTTAGTGGCTGTGGAGCAGAACTCAACATACCTGAATATTCTAAAGCACCTTTAGCTAAAACATTACATATGCCATCAAAGTCAGAGATACAAGGTAGCAAAGTAAAAGTTATTATGATGCCTATAGATAACAATGAAATTAATGTGGCTCAACGAGCAAAACTTGGAAATAGCATGATTTCAAAAATCAATACTGAATTAGCAGAAGGGCAAAGTGTCCAGATTGTGAAGCGTGTAAAAAAATCAAGTTACTCTCAACTCCTTGAAAAAGAGGTAGCTGCTTCAGAACTTTCTAAAGAACTCGGCACAGATGTGGGACAGGCTGATTTTATTATCACTGGGCAAATTAGCAATGCTACTTATGAACACTCTTTTACAGAAGGGTATAACTACGAATGTAAAGATAGTGACGGCAATAAAAGAACTTGCTATGCATCTCCACGAATGAGCTATGAATCTTGTGTTGAGGGGAATATAAAAGTCTTTCAACTTCCATCGCTTCGTGAAGCTTTCTCTAATCCATTTAACGAGTGTTCTAATACAAGTACAGAAGTAAGAAGTTCCCGTGATGTTGCACGGGAGAACAATGGTCTCGTAAGAGAAGCAGGTTTAAAAGCAGCTGATTCAGCAACATATCCACTCAGGAATTTTTTTGCAGTCAAAGGATATATTTACGAACTGAGAAAAAAAGACAATACGATGATACTAAAAACAACACTTGGGAGAAAACGAGGTGCAAAGAAGGGTGAATCTGTAAAAATTTATAGCCTTATTGATGATACAAATTCATTAACAGGGACAACAACTACAGAAGCTATTAATATAGGAGAGGGTACAATATCTAATCAAATTACCGCAAACAGCTCTTGGATTATTGTTGATAAAATGTTTAACAACTATACGCCAAAAGCAGGTGATTATATTAAAATTATATCTGAAGAGAGTTTATGGAGCAAAGGTTTAAAATTAATTCGTTAAGAAAAGTATATATAAGATATGGAGTAACACTTTTAAGTCTGTTATTCCTATCAGGCTGTATGACACCAAAACCACAACAAACTACTCCTGTTTATCCTGTATGGTTTTCTCAAACTATGTCAGATTCTAGTCAATTTTACTATGCGACGGCACAAGGAAGTAACAAAACAGATGCTATTAACAATGCACTCAATTTCATAGCTTCAAAGATAAGTGTCTCTGTTAGTTCAGATTTTCAATCAACAACATCTGTTTCGCAAACAGATTACACAAAGTCTTCACAACTAAATGTAAACAATCATGTTGAGCAAATTCATTTTAACAACTACACAATCATTCATGAGAGGCAAGAAGCAAACAACTATTTAATTGCGATAAAAGTCAATAGAATGACTTTAGCACAATCACTAAAGAGTAAAATATCAAAGCATTTAAGTACAATACAAAGTACACTAAATATACGATATAAAAATAGTGTTGCGAAACTTCGTCATTATAAAAAAGTAGAAGAAAATTTTTCAATTATTGATAAACAAATTGCACTACTTGCAAGTGTCAGCCCACAAGCAAACACTCAAAAATATATTTTGCAACGCAATAGTTTTCACAATAGGATAAATAAGTTTTTTCAAACTATTTCATTTGCACTTCAAGGTGCAGATAGTAAATATAGACAAAAACTCTATGCACTCATTACTCAAAAAGGCTATAAAGTTACAAAATATCATGCAACTATCCGTTTACACATAAGTGTAAAAAAACAGAAAATTATAAGTCTTGGGTATAAAATACTCAAAGGGGTTATCACCATTCAAGTATTTGATAGTAAAAAACGGAGTATCCTTGGCGAAAAAAGGATTATTGTTGGTGGAAAATCACTCTCTAGTTTTGCACAAGCAGATGAGTTTATGTTACATAACTTTGCACAAAAGATAGATAAGCAAAAGCTACTTAGAAGTCTTTTAGGTATATAATAAATAATAAAATTTTATAAGGAAAAATAATGAAAACAAAAATTATTACAACAGCGCTTACAGCACTGACGCTCTCTATTTCTATCACTGGTTGTGGTGATGCACAACCTAAACCAGCAAAGACAGTTGCACAACAAGAAAAAGCTGATTTTCGATGCCATCAAGATGGTGTACTTGCCCCACAATTTACTTGTAATCCACATTCAGATGGCTACATAGTAGCTCTTGGTGTTGCAAAGATGAATGCTGGTGGTGATAAATCTTTTCAAAGAACTGAAGCGATGGCAACAGCACGCGATGCACTTGCACGACAGATTGAGGTAAAAGTATCAAACCTTTTTAAAAACTATAAAGGCACAACAGGTTCAGGTTCTGCAGCAACTTTTGACAAAGCAACTTCGGATGTTTCAAAACAACTTGCTTCACAAACACTTAAAGGCTCAAAACAGCTAGGTAATAGTTGGAGAAATCCACAAACACAAGAGCTTTTTATTATGGTCGGTATTCCAACACCTGCAGTAACGCAAAAAATGGCTGACTCTATCAAAACATCATTTAAAAACAACAATGCAATGTACCAAAAGTTTTTAGCAAAACAAGCAGATGGAGAGTTACAACAAGAGTTAGAAAATAGATAAATATACTACCAACTGAGTGTTATGAGTGGCACAACTTCGTGCTTTCTCTCATACACTCATTCTCTCACAAACCCATTCCTTCACACACTCAGAAATATATATCAAGAAGTTTATTAAGATGTTTATTAAGAAGTGGTTATAGTTTGTAGAGGAATTACTTCCTTTACAAACTATCTATAGTTACTAATGTAAGTCTTTCCAAACTTGTTTCTTCCATAGAAGAGCAAAGAGAGCAAAGATAAGGATATATATCATTACATTTTTACCAACTGATTCTCTTTCGTGACGCTTAGCATCTCCAGAATCTTCAAGGTACTCTATAACTTTATCGGCAGCTTCTGCATTTACACCAACACGAGGCATTGCAGTACCTTTAAGGTAGTTTTGAGGGTTCTCTACAAATGTTTTAATGTAGTGTTCGCCACGAGAACGGATATAGATACTTAAATCTGGTGGTAGAGTTCCTAAATACTTAGTTAAAGAGTCTTGATAGTCAAGCACTTTAGAGTCAAATGCTAACTCATTTTGTTTTTTCTTAAACGCAGATTTTTCGCCAATCTGTGTCCATTTTACATAATGATTTGCATGACATCTTCCACAAGCAGTTTCAAATGCAATTTTAGGAGTAAGTTTTTCTTTACTTACAGCAATAGACTGAAGGTAAGCAACCATATCAGCAACTTCTTGGTTAATATCTCCACCAGCACCATAAAATTTTGGCATCGGATGTGATAGTCCTTTTGCAGGGTCAAATTTATGTTCTACCATAAGGGCATGAGCAGGGTTCTTGATAAGGTTACCTAAAAAGTTTGCATCAAAAACAGCACCAGCATTACTTAAGTCAGGTGGATTAACACCATAAGCTGCTGCAGAACTTACTGCGTCCATAGGAGCAGGCATACCTGCTACATTGATTGAGTGACAGCCAGTACAAGCACCAGCACCCATAACTAAATCTTTACCACGAGCAGCATCACCACTCTCTATCTTTGGTAAATCTTTATATGCGAAACCTTCGCTCTCATAATGCTTATGCATGTGTGAATGAGCGAAAGGCTCAACAAGATAGTATGTCAATAGTGTAAAAAATACAACTATGACTAATATTAATGGTTCTTTATTTTTCATATCTTCTCCCTATACCTCTTTTTCCATTTTTGTTATAAATGGAAGTGCTATCCATAAACCTATGAATGTTAATGCTGCGTAAAATCCAATCGTTCCAAAAGGCTCAATAGGAGGTACTTTACCCATAGCCGTTAAGATAATCATGTCAATGAGCATTGCCCAGAACCAATATTTAAACAAACCACGACGCGATGCAGGTATTGCATTTGGACTTCTATCCATAAACGGAAGAGAGAAAAAGATTACCTGTGCAAATGCGAATGCTATTAGACCAATATTTGTTGAGAACGGACGAAGAATCTCATAAGACCATAGGAAATACCACTCAGGGTAGATGTGTGTCGGAGTCTTGAGTCCATTAGCAGGGTCAAAGTTTACAGGGTCCATCGCAAAATCATAGTGAAAGAATACTAAGTAAAAGAAAAATACTAAGTAGATACCTACTACCATCATGTCTTTAGACATAAAGTCATTTGCAAAACGCATAACTTTTGAACCAGCTTTATCTCCAGCGAGATATTTTTTACTCTCTGCCTCAAAATCAACTTCTTCACCATCTTGATTGTTTACATGTGGAATACGAAGTGCTCCAAAGTGAAGTGCAATCAGTCCTATAATCGCTAAAGGGATAAGAAGTACATGAAGCATAAAGAAACGGTTTAAGAATGCTTGAGCTGGAACATAATCACCACGAATCCACTCAACTAAACCATCTGCATGTAAAGACCCACCAGAGAAAAGGTTAGTGATAACCATACCAGCCCAGTAAGACATTTGTCCCCAAGGTAACATATATCCTGAAAATGCTTCAGCTGAGAATGCTACAAAAAGAAGCATACCAGATATCCAAATCATTTCACGACCTTTTTTGTATGAGCCGTAGTAAATACCAGTAAACATGTGAATGTAAATGATCAAGAATACAACAGATGCTGCAACACCATGAACATGTCTCCACAGCCAACCATAACCAACTTCTTGCATGATAGTATAGTTTACACTATCAAATGCTAGGTTTACATTTGGTTGATAGTACATTAGTAAAAAGATTCCTGAAACTAACAATAGTGAGAAAGTAATCACAAGAACCATACCCATTGCCCATAAAAAGTTGATGTTTTTCGGAATCCAATACTCCGACATCATCACCTTTTCTACTTTTTCAACTGCTAATCGTTGGTTAAACCAATCTTTAACACTTGTTGCCTTTGTAAAATGTGCCATTATTTTCCTTTATTAAAGCGTTATGCCAGTTTCTTTCATCTTCTTGTACTCAGGACCTTCCTCACCTAAAACCAATTTCATACCATCTATCTTAAACGGAGGTATGTCTAGTCCTCTTGGTGGTGGAGATTTCGTTACCATAGCAGTATCATCATACATACCACCATGACAAGCACATAAAAAGTCTTTTGTCTCTGGACGGTATCCTGGAATACATCCAAGGTGTGTACAAAGTCCAATACAAACGAGGTAATGTGCATCACCTATTTTGATAAGTCTTTTTTTATCCATCTCTGCAGTTGTCTTTCCTGTGAGTAGGCTCATGTTTTTGTTTTCAGTATCTAACATTTCTTTAGACTGCTTTAAAACAAAGATAGGCTTCCCCCTCCATTTTTCTACTACAAGTTCATTCTCTTTGTACTCTGACATATCGAGAGTTGTAAATCCAGCTGCTTTTACACTTGGAAGTGGATCCCAAGATCTTTTCATGGCATATAGTGAAGCGACAGCTCCAACACCAGCTACAGCACCAAATGCTTTTCCCATAAAACCTCTACGGCTACTATTTTGCATATTTTCTCACTTTATTTATGTGAATTTTAAAGTTTAATTATATAATAAATAAGATGAGATAATTATGAATTTAAGATTTCTTTTATAAAGTGTGTAGTTTTGTTACTATTGTTCTCAAGTTTTTGGTATTTTATATTGTTTATTGTGTCTAAAATAACGGAAAGTTGCTCTTTATTATAATTTTGTATTATTGGTATGTTAAGTTTATCAAATAATTTGTTAAAATTTTCTGTATAATCTTCTCTTTGAAAATAGATAGGTTTTCCACCACTTGCTAGTGATTCTAATACTGCTTGAGGTGATGATGTGAGCAATATTTCACTACTTGTAATCATCTCGTCATACTCTTCAAATTCAAAAACTTTCTTAAACTTATCTTTTAACATATCTTCATAATCAAGAAAATAATAAAAGCCTAAGCCAAGGGTATTTTCAAGTCCATCTAAAAAGTCTAAGTTTTTTTCTAAATCTTTTTCATAGTCATCATCACCAAAGAAGAAGGATAGCTTTGTACTCTTTTTAAAATCACCAAAATATTTCTCATCAACTGCGTAAGTTGTGCATATATCTTCTCCCTCTAAATAAGGGGATATTAAAAACTCACCTTTTTCTTTTGTGTCATTTTCATCATCGCTAATGCGAATAAATGAAGAAAAAAACTTTCTCATGTCCTCTAACATTAGAGGATTTGCTTCATCTGAATCAAATATTAGTTTATCACCATGATGAGCGATTTGTGGTATGTTTCTAACAACATCTATCCCTACACAATTTTCAACCCCATAGTCTCTTGAAATATGAGCAATACGAAAGTCAGATGTCAAAAGGGTAATATCACTATCTCCTAAAGCTCTTAAAATTGTTGTCGCTCTACGAAATCTATCTAAGCCTATTCTATGCCCTGTGTGTACATAATAGTAAGTTTTCATGATATTTTACCTGCTTTTTTATCTCTTGCGGCTATTTTGATGTAGATATGAAGTATCTCTATGGCAGCAGGAGTAATGCCACTTATATTCATAGCGGCTTGAAGAGTTGGAGGTGAAAACTGTGCAAGTTTTTCTTGAACCTCTTTACTTAAACCACTTACACCCGTAAAGTCAAAGTTTTCAGGTATCTTTATCTTAAGGTACTTTTTCATGCGTTGTATCTCTTCACTTTGTTTGTCAATGTAACGAGCATATTTCCCCTCTACCAAAATCTCTTCTTTGATATAGTCGCTAAATTCTTCAAGTTGGGGAATAAGCTTTAACATTTTTGCTACATCAAAACTTTTTCTTGCTACAAGTTGTTGAGCAGTTGAGACATCTTTTAGTGTTTGTTCATCCATAGATGCTAGTAGAGCATTAAACTCTTTGTTCGGAGTAAATTTTGTATCTTCTAAAAGCTTTGCACCATATCGTATCTGCTTATCTTTTAGTTTGATTTTTTCATAAAGTTCATCACTTACTAAACCTAAGTCATGCCCATAATGTCCCAATCTTGTATCTGCTGACTCTTCTCGTAACAAAAGTCTATACTCTGCACGAGAGGTAAACATCCTATAAGGCTCATTTGTTCCTTTTGTTACTAAGTCATCTATAAGAACACCTATGTAGGCTTCATCTCTTCTAAGTACAAGTGGCTCTTTATCTTGAAGAGCTAGACTTGCATTTATCCCAGCCATGATACCTTGAGCTGCTGCTTCTTCATATCCTGTTGTTCCATTTATTTGACCTGCGAGATAAAGACCTTTTACCTTTTTCGTCTCAAGTGAGTGTTTTAGCTCTCTAGGATCAACAAAATCATACTCTATGGCATATCCATAACGAACTATTTTTGCATTTTCCATTCCTGCAACAGAGTGAATCATATCTCTTTGAACTTCAGGAGGTAAAGATGTACTCATGCCATTTATGTAGTATTCTGTAGCATCTGCCGTTTGTGGTTCTAAAAAGAGGTGGTGTCTATCTTTATCGGCAAATTTACTCACTTTGTCCTCTATACTTGGGCAGTATCTAGGGCTTTTACCTGCTATCTGTCCTGTAAAAAGTGGGGCTCTATAAAAGTTACTTTCTATAATATCATGAGTATTTTGATTTGTGTAAGCTATAAAACATGGAAGCTGTTTTTTTGTTTTTCTAAACTCTTCTGTATCTGTTCTAAAACTAAAAGGACTTGGGTTTTCATCACCATCTTGCTCTTCCATCACAGAAAAGTCTATACTTGTTGCGTCTATCCTTGCACATGTCCCTGTTTTGAGTCTCGCCATATCGAGTTTACAATCATTGCGAAGTGAATCACTAAGGTTTATACTTGTTTGCTCCCCATAACGACCAGCACTCTGTTGAATCTCTCCAACATGAATGATACCCTTTAAAAATGTTCCTGTTGTTATGATAACTTTTGAAGCAGTATAGTCATTTAAAAGGTCAGTTTTTACACCTTTTACTTCTCCATCTTCTATGATTAGAGAGAGTGCCATCTCTTGGGCTAAGTCGAGATGGGGAGTGTTTAGCACAACATTTCTTGCGATAACTCTATACCTGTCCATGTCGATTTGGGCGCGACTACCACGAACAGCAGGACCTTTTGTTTGGTTTAGTATGCGAAACTGTATCCCAGCTTCATCAGTGATAAGACCCATCTGCCCACCAAGAGCATCAAGTTCACGGACTAAATGCCCTTTAGCAAGTCCCCCTACAGCAGGGTTACAAGATGTTGCACCTACATTTTCTGCAAGCATAGAGATCATCAAAGTTTTGTTACCAATCCGAGCAGAGGCAAGAGCTGCTTCAACTCCAGCATGACCACCACCGACTACTATTACATCATAATTCATATATAACCTTAACTTTTATATTTAAATGCAATTTTAGCATTTTTGAGTATCATTTGCATAATATTATAAGGTTTTATTAATGAGTGAAGATTTATTTAAAGATTATGTGCCTGAAATTTTAGTATATGATTCTGAAGTAGATGGTGGTTATGAGCATAAAATACGCGAAGATCATCTTAGTGTAAAAGCGAACTTGTTAGAAAAAATACGAAAAGCAAAGTTAAAAGCTAAAGAAAAAGTAAACGGAACAAAATCACTATTTAGACAACCTATACGAACGGAGAATGAAAAATAATGTTTCAAACAGCAAACACAGCTTACAGCAATGGCGAATACGATACAGCGTTTAAACTTTTTACAATCTTAGCAGATAAAGGTGATGCAAATGCACAAACATCATTGGGTTATATGTATCAAAATGCTCAAGGTTGCGAGATAGATGAGAAAAAAACATTAGAGTTATATACAAAAGCAGCAGAGCAAAAACAGCCTTATGCACTTTTTAACTTGGCAATACTTTATGAAAATGGCATAGGTGGCGTTGAACATGACCAGTTTAAAGCACATGAACTGCATCTCCTAGCAGCAGAGCGTGAAGTTCCTCCTGCTCAGTATGAAGTTGGTTTGATGTTAGAGAGAGGACTTGGATGTGTCCAAAACTATTCAGAGGCTGCATTTTGGTATGAAGAGGCTGCTAAAAGAGGGCATTTAGAAGCCTTTAACAATCTTGGTGTTTTATATAAGGATGGTTTAGGTGTAGTGCAAGATGATGCTAAATGTTTTATCTGTTTTACTCGTGCATCAGAGGGTGGACTAGCCCAAGGGCATTACAACCTCGGTCTTTTGTATGACCAAGGAATAGGGTGTGAGACAGATAATGATAAAGCACTTGACCTGTGTCGTAAAGCTGCTTATGCAGGACATGAAAAAGCAAAAGAGATTATCAAAGGTCTTCAAGAAGATGGGAAGATAATTTTTTAGTCTATAGTTGCTCTTTAATCTTTAACGAATAAATAATGTTTAAATACATTGTTTATTCATCGCTTATGTGCTTCTAATCGTAACATATCATCAATCTATTTATTCATTCTATACATTTCCCCCCCATCTATTAGTGATAGTTATATAATTTCGTTGGAATAAAATTATCTTAATACAAAGAGTAGATATGGCAGAACTTACATTTTTAGACTCTGAGATTATTGTCTCAAAAACGGATATAAAAGGTCGTATAACTTATGGAAATGAGCTTTTTTTGAAGCTTGCTGGTTATGCAGAAGTAGATATTGTTGGAAAACCACATAATATTGTAAGACATCCAGATATGCCTCGCATAATTTTTAAACAACTATGGGATTTTATACAAGCAGGAAAAGAGATAAATGCTTATGTTATGAACAAATCAAAAAATGGTGATTATTATTGGGTTTTAGCAAATGTAACACCATCTTATGATGCTAATGGAAAAATTGTTGGATATTACTCTGTAAGAAGAAAACCAAGTGAGAGGGCTTTAAATATCATCAAACCACTTTATAAACAGCTTTTAAGTGCCGAGAGAAGTGGAGGCATGGACGCTTCTTTAAAAATACTTTCTACTGTATTGGAAAAAAAAGGAGGTCGTTATGACAAATTCATCTTATCTCTCTAGGTTGGTAGCCTTAGGCTATTTTATCGTTGTCCTTTTTGTTGTTGGGTATGTTATAAAGTATTTCATAGATGGTTTTAGTCTAGTCGATACTATTATGCTGGGGATTATTATGATTGTTGCAGTGTTGTTTAACAAGGCAATAGCAGGTCTAACAGCTTGTATGCAACGCTCTATACATGTTTTAAAAGAAGCAGTAAAAGGAAATCTTGAAGCAAGAGCAACGGGTGTTGTTGACCAAGGAGATGCAGGATTTATCTGTCATGCTGTAAACAATCTACTTGACCAGATGGAAACTTTTATGCGTGAAATGGGTACTTCAGTGGGATATGCAACAGAGAATGAATACTTTAGAAAGTTTAATGCTAAAGGACTTAATACTGCTTTTGCTTTTGCAGGAGAAAATGTAAATAAAAGTGTTGATGCAATGCATGAGAGTTATATGGCACAGCAAAAATCTGAGCTAGACGCTGTTTTAAGTAGTACCAATAAGAATAACGAACAACTGCAATCTTTACAAATTAGTTTTAGTTCAAATACTGAGAGACTGGATGCTATTTCTCAAAAAGTAAAAGACTCAACACAAATGAGTGTGGAACGAGCCGAAGAAGCTGATAGCGTTGGAGAAAAACTATCAGGACTTAATGAACTTTTAGACTCAAATGCACAATCAACACTCTCTCTTGAAGATAGAACAAAAGAGATAACTGAGGTTATAAACCTTATCAGTGATATATCTGACCAAACAAATCTTCTTGCTCTAAATGCAGCCATAGAAGCAGCACGAGCAGGTGAGCATGGACGAGGTTTTGCTGTTGTTGCCGATGAGGTTAGAAAACTAGCAGAGAGAACTCAAAAAGCCACAGGTGAGATAAAAGCTACCGTGCAAGTGCTTCAACAAGAGAGTATGGAGATGAGCCAAAGTTCAGAGTCTATGCGAGATGTAGTCAAAGAGTTTAGTGAACTTATGGGTACATTTGGTGATAGTATGAATGAACTTCGTGATACAAATGAAACAATAGATAAAGATATACAAGGGATTCAAAGTCGTATCTTTGTAAACCTTATCATGATAGACCATATCTTGTTTAAAACAAATGCTTATACATCCATCAATCTTGGTAAAACCATAGCAAATTTTGGAAATCATCATGATTGTCGTTTTGGTAAATGGTATGAGGGCGAAGGTAAAGAGATGTTTGGAAAAACCCAAAGTTTTAAAAAGATAGATAAACCACACTCTATCGTTCATAGTA
>Ga0256829_1002487_pt1 | contig 13688 bp, 13 predicted proteins | sample 131447metaG_FD_185979 | JGI IMG/M metagenome (GOLD analysis project Ga0256829, IMG submission 185979) | Hydrothermal vent microbial communities from Lau Basin, Pacific Ocean - 131-447 | ecosystem: Environmental > Aquatic > Marine > Hydrothermal vents | place: Pacific Ocean: Lau Basin | collected...
TTACCTTTTATACCGTGTATATATTTTGCTTCTCCATTGGTCTTATTCTCGCTCATGACTAATACATTAGATTTTATTTCTTCTCTGTCAAAAGAAGTGGTTTGTCCCATAAAACCTTTAACCAACGCAGTATGATTTTGACATAACATGGTTGGAATTGGATCCCATTTTGCTGAAAAATCCATTAAAGAAAAGTAGTCCGTTTCTTTAGGTATTTTTCGTTTTGTAGTCATATCTATACTAGAAAATTCGTAAACCAATGGGCTACGCTCTAAAGTAAAATCTTTAAAAGCAAAGGTTTTATTGAAATCAATTTTTGCTTGATAATTTGCATCGCTTGCATCGCCGTCAAACATTGGTTCGCAAATATCTACGCCGTCTGCAGATAACGCAATATCAAAACTATCTGTTGCGCTACACATAGCAAACATAAATCCGCCACCAACTACGTAATCTCTTATTTTTAAAGCTACATCTCGTTTTTCTTCAGAAACTTTTTTGTAACCTAATTTTGTAGCTAAGGCTTCTGCTGATTTTTTTTCTTCAATATACCAAGCAGCTTGCCTATATCTAGCATAAAATTTACCATATTGACCTGTAAAATCTTCATGATGAAGATGTAACCAGTCATAAAGTAATAATTCGTCTTTTAAAACTTCTTCGTCGTAAACAGTTTCGTAAGGTATTTCCGCATAAGTTAATACCATTGTTACAGCATCGTCCCAAGGTAATTTTCCTTTAGGTGTATAAACAGCAATTTTAGGAGCTTTTTCTAAAACTACTGCTTCCATATTTTTACTTGGACTACTTATTTCTTTTAAAATACTTTCGGCTTTAACATCAGAAATGACTTCAAAACTTACGCCTCTTATTTGACATTCGCGTTGAATTCTTTCAGAATCTGGTAATAAAAAAGAACCACCACGATAATTGAGTAACCACTTAACTTTTAGTTGTTGGCTTAAAGTCCAATACGTAATACCATAAGCTTTTAAATGATTTTTTTGCGTATCTGCATCCATAGGAATTAGAACATATGATGCAAAACTTTGAAATGTGATTGATAAAAAAAGTATTAAAAAAAGTGTTTTCTTCATAGATGAAAGATAAACAAAAAAAGTGCTTTTTTTAATTTTTTAATATCATTTTAAGTAAGGTTTAAGAACCTGAAAGTAAATCTGAAATTATTTTTGTTCGAGGAAACTGTTCTAAAATTATTTTAATAAAAACAGTAATAGGAATTGCCATAATTAAACCTGGTACGCCCCATATAAATCCCCAAAACATAAGCATTACTAAAACTGCAATAATATTTATAGAAAATGATTTTCCCATAAAAATTGGTTCTAAAATAGCGCCAAATAATATTTGAACAGATGTAATAGAAATGATAAAAAAGAGTAAAACACTAGATATTTCTAATTCTACAAAAGCAAAAATAGATAATAAAATTACGGTAATAAAAGAACCTACCATTTGCACAAAATTGATAATAAATGCAAATAAGCCCCAAAATATAGGAAAACTAACATCAAAAAAGTAACATGCTAAACCAGTACCAATACCAGTAAGAAAACTAACTAAAAACTTAACTTTTATAAATTTTATTAAGTCTTTTTCAATCTTTCTAAACGTTTTTATAGAGGTGTGCTTTTGTTTTAAAAGTGTTCTATTAATTAATCGCTCTACATTAATAGATTCTGCTAACCACAATACCACAAAAAATGTTGTAGTAAGTAAAGCTGTTAAAAATTTAGAAATAAAGCTAACTGTTGGAGATAAGTTATTTAAAATAACATCTTTATTTAAATACTTATTTATAGTCTTTACTCCTTCTACTTGTTGAATTCCAAAAAAAGATTCGAGGCTACCAACTAAACTATTTATTTTTAATTGGGCTTTATCAAAAAAGTGAGAATCTGAAGTTAATATTTCTTTACTTGATAATTTAATTAACTCTATACCCATCCAAACTCCCGCAACTATAAGTAATAAAACTAATACTATACTTAAATATTTAGGTACTTTACGTCTTCTTAAATTTCTTAATATTGGTAAGAATAATAATGCAACAAACATTGAAAACACCAATGGAATGAAGATAAATGACAAAATCTTTAAAAGATAGAATAGTATTGGAATTACAATTATTAAAAGCAAATAATTGGTAGTTTTTATTTTATCCATCGTTGGTCGTTGTTGCTAAAAATGTATTAATTAAAATGGCACATCATTATCTTCATCTGGTGCTCCAAAAGCATCATTAGCAGATGGGAAATTAGATTGTGGGAAAGGATCATCATTCGTTTCATTCATTTTACTATGATATTCTTGTCCAAAAGGTGTATCAAAGTCGTCTAAATTATCAAACTTACCAAGATGACCAATAAATTTAAGCCTTATGTTTTCTAGTCCACCATTACGGTGTTTTGCAACAATAAATTCTGCTTGACCTTCTGTTGGTGATCGTTCTTCATCATCCCATTCGTCAATCTTATAATATTCTGGACGATAAATAAAACTTACAATATCTGCATCTTGCTCGATTGCTCCAGATTCACGTAAATCTGATAATAATGGACGTTTACTTCCTCCACGTGTTTCTACCGCACGAGATAACTGTGATAAAGCAATTACTGGCACACTTAACTCTTTAGCTAAAGCTTTTAAGTTACGTGAAATGGTTGAAATTTCTTGTTCACGGTTACCACCTGTACCAGACGCTGTCATTAACTGCAAATAATCAATAATAATCATTTTTATTCCATGTTGCGACGCTAGACGTCTAGCTTTTGCACGTAGGTCAAAAATTGAAAGCGAAGGTGTATCATCAATAAAAAGTGGTGCTTTTTCTAAAGATTTTACTTTTACGTTAAGTTGTTCCCACTCGTGTTTTTCTAGTTTTCCTGTTCTTAATTTTTCTGAAGATAATCCTGTTTCACTAGAAATTAGACGAGTAATTAACTGCACAGATGCCATCTCTAATGAGAAAAACGCCACCGGTATGTTAGAGTTTACGGCAATATTACGAGCCATAGTTAGCGTTAATGCTGTTTTACCCATACCTGGTCTTGCTGCTACGATAATTAAATCACTTTCTTGCCAACCAGAAGTTAACTTATCTAGTTTATCGAAACCAGAAGGAATACCACTCATTCCTTCTTTTTTAGAGATTTCTTCAATTTTCTTTTTTGCTTGTATTACAAGATCTTGAGCAGTTTCACTAGATTTTTTAATGTTACCTTGTGTAACTTCGTATAATTTAGATTCTGCACTATCTAACAGGTCAAAAACATCTTTAGTTTCGTCATAGGCATCTTCAATAATTTCACTTGAAATTTTAATCAAGCTTCGCTGAATATATTTTTGTAAAATGATACGTGCATGAAACTCGATATGCGCAGAAGAAGATACTTTTTGCGTTAAAGATATTAAGTAAAAGTCACCACCAACCATATCTAACTTACCGTTAGTCTTTAATTGTGTTGAAACTGTTAATAAGTCTATTGGTTGGCTTTCTTGAAACAGCATAAAGATAGCTTCAAAAATGTGTTGATGTGCTTCTTTATAAAATGCTTCTGCGCTTAAAATATCAATAACTTCATCTACACCTTTTTTATCAATCATCATAGCACCTAAAACCACTTCTTCTAAGTCAATAGCTTGTGGTGGCACCTTACCTCTTTCTAGATTTATCAAGGTGCTTTTATCTACTTGGTAACCTTTTAATTGATTTGGTTGTTTCATTTATTGATATAAAATAATAGATTAAAATATAACGATTTACAGTTAATTTTTTGAGTGTAAATCTCAAGAAATTTGATTTTTTTTCGAGTTAACGAAAGTAAATAAATTGTTAAGAAAACCTTAATTAGAAACTGAGCTAATCTCAACAGGTCATTAACAATACGGTTGTTAATAACTTATTTTTTTTGTTAATAAGCACAAAAAAAATCTGAAACTCAAGTTTCAGATTTTTTGAGTAAATGATTTTATAAGGGTTAACCTTTAAATACACCCATTTCAGAATATTTTTCAATTCTTTTATTTACTAAATCTTTTGGTGATAAGTTTTTAAACTCTTTATAAGCATCTTCAATTGCTTTGCTTACTGTTTTAAAAGTTGTCTCTCTATCTGTATGAGCACCACCTAATGGTTCTTTAATAATATCGTCAACTATCTTAACTTTTTTCATGTCTTTTGCTGTTAACTTTAAAGCTTCAGCTGCTTGCTCTTTAAACTCCCAGCTTCTCCATAAGATTGAAGAACAAGATTCTGGAGATATTACAGAATACCATGTATTTTCTAGCATCATAATCTTATCTCCTACACCAATACCCAATGCACCACCAGAAGCACCTTCACCAATAACTATTGTTATAATTGGTACTTTTAATCTAGTCATTTCTAAGATATTTCTTGCAATAGCTTCTCCTTGTCCACGCTCTTCTGCTTCTAATCCTGGATAAGCACCTGGTGTATCTAAAAGTGTTACTACTGGTATTCCAAATTTTTCTGCAGATTTCATTAAGCGTAATGCTTTACGATATCCTTCTGGATTAGCCATACCAAAGTTACGGTATTGTCTTGTTTTGGTATTATATCCTTTTTGCTGACCAATAAACATATATGTTTGGTCTCCTATTTTACCTAATCCACCAATCATAGCCTTATCATCTTTAAAACTTCTATCTCCATGAAGTTCTAAAAAACTATCGCCACAAATAGCATTTATATAGTCTAATGTATAAGGTCTATTTGGATGACGTGATAGTTGTACACGCTGCCAAGGTGTAAGGTTTTTATAAATTTCTTTTTTTGTTGCTAGTAGCTTTTTTTCTATTTGTTTACAGGTTTGAGTCACATCTACATCACTCTCTTCTCCAATGACTTGACACTTGTCTAATTGCTCTTCTAGCTCTTTAATTGGTAATTCAAATTCTAAATATTCCATAGGGAATGTGTCTTTTAGTTTATTTGTTAGCGCACAAAATTACATTTTTTTAGTTGAAATAAAGCCAATATTTTTAAAAATTGGCTTCTTTTGTACGTTAAAATATAGAGTTATAATGGTTTATGTTTTCTTTTTCTCTTTAAATATTTTAGGTTTTTTATAATTCCATTAAATAATACAACTGCAAGGATTACAAAAGCACCTATGTAAAACGAAGATGACATAATTTCGGTTTCAGGAAATAAAATTAATGCTAAAATTATCCCGTAAATTGGCTCTAAATTATAGGTTAAAACTACTGTATAAGGACTAATATAACGCATCACATAAACAGAAGCTATAAACGCATAAGCAGTACAGATAGAAGCCAATAAAAGTAAATATCCAATATCTGAGGCGTTTATACTAAAAAATGAAGCGGTAAATCCTTCTCCAAACAAAGCTATATATATTGTAATAAAAATAACACCGCTTAAAAACTCGTAAAAAGATATTTTGGTTGCTGAGTGCTGTTCTAAAAACTTTCCATTTAAAACTGCAAATAAAGAAGATAAGAATGCTGAGACCATCCCTAAAATCATTCCTGTTAAGTGTTGGATTTCACTTTGAACAATTAAATACACACCTAAAATAACAATAAGACCAAAAAATATCTCGTAAGGAATAATCTTTCTTTTATAAAAAATAGGTTCTAAAAATGAGGCAAAAAAAGCTCCTGTTGAAAACATAGCTAATGCAATTGAAATGTTAGCTACTTTTATTGCTCCATAAAAGGTAATCCAGTGTAATGCAATTATAACTCCTGCTAAACAAAGCTTAATTAATTCTTTTTTTGTTATTTGTAGATTTACCTTAAATAATTTTACATATGCTATCATTAGAATTGTTGCAAACAACATTCTATACCAAACTAAACTTACAGCATTAATAGAAATTAGCTTACCTAATATTGCTGTAAATCCTGCTATAAAAACCAAGAAATGCAGATGAAGATAGTTTTTTAATTTATCGTTTAGCATTTTGTAACAAGAAGAAAGCTAGAATACCGAATATAATATTTGGTAACCAAACTGCTAGTAATGGACTAAAGTCTGATTGAGATGCTAGTGTACCAAAAATTTTGTCAAAAAAAACAAATACCATTGCTATTGTTATACCTATTGCTAGGTTTACTCCCATTCCGCCACGACGTTTTCTTGATGACACGGCAACTGCAATTATTGTTAAGATAAATACTGATACAGGTAAGCTCCATTTTTGATATTTTGCTAAACGATATCTACCTAAAAATTTAGAACCTCGTTTTTCTTCACGATCAATAAATTTTAAGAGTTTAGGGTATGATAAGGTTTCAGCAATAAAATCTTCTGGAGTTAAATCTTCTAAATCAAAAGAAAAAATAGTGTCTTTTTTTCTTTCTAATATAATTTTATCATTTGTTTCTCCTATTATACGTTTTTCGTAATTTCTTAAAACGTAAACAGAATCTTCTTCTACATATCTAATATTTGCTGCAGTTAGCTTATAAGTCATTTTATTATCTTCAAAATGCTCTAGAGTAAAATTTACTCCCATATTTTTTGAAGCATCAAAACTACTTACATAAATAATGTCGTTTTCGTTTATTTGTTTTAAAACGTTTCTGTTGTTATTATTTTTTTTACCAGAAAGGTATTTATATTTAAAGTCATAAAAACCTTTACTTGCATTTGGAGCTAAATACATTCCCATTAGTATAGAAAACAACGCAACAATAACTCCACCTATTAAATATGGTCTTAAAAAACGAGTAAAAGATACTCCGGAGCTTAAAAAAGCAACAATTTCTGTATTATTGGCTAGTTTTGAGGTAAACCATATAACAGATAAGAATAAAAACAATGGAAATAATAGGTTAGCAAAATAGATTGTAAAATATAATAGATACATCATAACTTCTCCAAAAGGAGCTTCGTTTTCTATTATTTTCCCTATTTTTTCTGCTAAATGAACTGTTATCCCTATAGGAACAAACAGAATTAACATCATTACAAATGTTAATAGATAGCGTTTTAATATGTACCAATCTAATATTTTCATGTATTACAAACGCTTATCCATTTGTTTTACCATTTTATCTTTCCAAGTTCTAAAATCTCCTGCAATAATGTGCTTTCTTGCTTCTCTAACTAACCACAAATAAAATCCTAGGTTATGTATAGTTGCTATTTGCTTCCCTAATAACTCATTGACATTAAAAAGGTGTCTTAAATAGGCTTTACTGTATTCTGTATCCACAAAAGTAATGCCCATTTCGTCTATTGGAGAAAAGTCGTCACGCCATTTTAAATTTTTAATGTTAATTGTACCGTGAGCTGTAAACAGCATACCATTTCTAGCGTTTCTTGTAGGCATGACACAATCAAACATATCTACACCTAATGCAATATTTTCTAATATATTAATTGGTGTACCAACACCCATAAGGTAACGTGGTTTATCTTCTGGAAGTATGTCTGTTACAACTTCTGTCATAGCGTACATTTCTTCTGCTGGTTCTCCTACAGAAAGTCCTCCAATTGCGTTCCCTTCTGCTCCAACACCTGCAATATATTCTGCAGATTGTTTGCGCAAATCTTTGTAAGTACTACCTTGTACAATTGGAAAAAATGCTTGAGAATAATCGTATTTAAAAGGTGTTTTTTTTAAATGTGTCAAACAACGCTCTAACCAACGATGCGTCATATGCATAGATCGTTTTGCGTAGTTATAATCACATGGATATGGTGTACACTCGTCAAACGCCATAATAATATCTGCACCAATGGTACGTTGTATTTCCATTACATTTTCTGGAGTAAATGTGTGGTAACTACCATCAATATGACTTTTAAATTTTACACCTTCTTCTTTTATTTTTCTATTAGCAGATAAAGAATACACTTGGTATCCTCCAGAATCGGTTAAGATATTTCTGTCCCAATTCATAAATTTATGCAAACCGCCAGCTTTTTCTAAAATATCGGTTTGAGGTTTTAAGTATAAATGGTAAGTATTACCTAAAATGATATCAGGATTAATCTCTTCTTTTAATTCTCTTTGATGTACTCCTTTTACAGATGCAACAGTACCAACAGGCATAAAAATAGGTGTTTCTATAACACCATGATCTGTTTTTATTACTCCTGCTCTAGCTTTACTTTGAGTATCTTTAGCTTTTAAATCGAAAGTCATATATGTGTAAAATCTTCAGCTAGCAAATATAACCAAGAATTAGACAATGGGTCTTAAATAGATTATAAAATTTAAACTGAATATTTAGTTTTTTATTTAAAATCTAAATATTGTTAGCAAAATATGAAAATAAGTTAATAACTGCGTTTTTTCTATTTTGATAAGGTGATTTAATATCATAATTTTGACCCCATAAACAACACGATTAACAAAATTAAAATGGCAAGTACACAACAATTAAATGATTTAACAACACAAGTACGCAGAGATATTTTGCGTATGGTACACAAAGTTAATTCTGGTCACCCTGGAGGATCTTTAGGTTGCGCAGAATTTTTTGTAGCGCTTTATAATGAAATTATGGAGCGTAAAGAAGGCTTTGACATGGATGGTAAAAATGAAGATTTATTTTTCTTATCCAATGGACACATTTCACCTGTATATTATAGTGTACTAGCTAGAGCTGGATATTTTCCTGTTGATGAGCTTAACACATTTAGACTAATAGACTCTAGACTACAAGGTCACCCAACAACTCACGAAGGTTTACCTGGTATTAGAATTGCTTCAGGATCTCTAGGTCAAGGTATGTCTGTAGCTATTGGCGCTGCAGAAGCTAAAAAATTAAATAAGGATAATCATTTAATTTATAGCCTTCATGGTGATGGCGAATTACAAGAAGGACAAAACTGGGAAGCTATTATGTATGCTGCTGCTAATAAAGTAGATAATTTAATTGCTACTGTAGACTTAAACGGTCAACAAATAGATGGATCTACAGATCAAGTTTTAAACTTAGGTAGCGTAAGAGCAAAATTTGAAGCTTTTGGTTGGACTGTTGTAGAGATTGAAAACGGAAACAATATAGAAGCTATATTAGAAGGAATGACTAAAGCTAAAACCTTAACTGGTCAAGAAAAACCAGTTTGTGTTTTACTTAAAACCGTAATGGGTAATGGTGTAGATTTTATGATGCATACACATGCTTGGCATGGTAAAGCACCTAATGACGAACAATTAGAAATAGGATTAAACCAAAACCCAGAAACACTAGGAGACTACTAAACAGCACAAAACAATGACAAAAACATACACAAATACAGGAAGTAAAGATACACGCTCTGGTTTTGGAGCTGGATTAACAGAATTAGGAAAATCTAACGAAAATGTAGTTGCACTATGTGCAGATCTTACAGGATCATTAAAAATGGATGAGTTTAAAGCAAATCATCCAGAACGTTTTTTTCAAGTAGGTATCGCAGAAGCAAACATGATTGGTATGGCTGCTGGTTTAACTATTGGAGGCAAAATACCTTTTACTGGTACATTTGCTAACTTCTCTACAGGTCGTGTTTACGATCAAATTAGACAAAGTGTTGCATACTCTGGTAAAAATGTAAAAATATGTGCATCTCACGCAGGTATAACTTTAGGTGAAGATGGCGCAACACACCAAATATTAGAAGACATAGGTTTAATGAAAATGTTACCAGGAATGGTAGTCATTAATCCATGCGATTATAATCAAACTAAAGCTGCTACAATAGCTATTGCAGAATATGAAGGTCCTGTTTATTTACGTTTTGGCAGACCAAAAGTAGCAAACTTTACTCCAGAAGACCAGAAGTTTGAAATAGGAAAAGCGCTACACTTACAATCTGGTACAGACGTAACTATCGTTGCTACAGGACACTTAGTTTGGGAAGCGTTAGAAGCTGCAAAAACTTTAAACGAAAAAGGAATTTCTGCAGAAGTTATAAATATTCACACCATTAAACCTTTAGATGATAAAGCTATTTTAGATTCTGTAACAAAAACTGGATGTATAGTAACTGCAGAAGAACATAATTATTTAGGAGGTTTAGGTGAAAGTGTTGCACGTGTTTTAGCACAACACAAACCAACTCCACAAGAGTTTATTGCTACAAATGATACTTTTGGAGAGTCTGGTACACCTGCTCAGTTAATGGACAAGTACGGATTAAATGCAGAAGCAATTGTTAAAGCTTCTGAAAAAGTAATTAAAAGAAAATAATTAGTTAATACTTTAATTAATTTAAAGGCTTAAAACATATGTTTTAAGCCTTTTTTAATTTAAGCTTAAAAATAATTTGGCACAATTTTCGTTTAAAAAAGTATTCACATCAAAAAACAACTATTATGAAAATTCTAAACAGTGAAAACAGAACAGAAAGATTTAAACTTATACTTTTTTCTTTAGTATTATTATCTTCAATATCAATTTACGCACAAACAAATAGCGGATTTGGCTTTAAAGGTGGCTTAAATTATAATGGTAACGGTGATTACTTTGAATCTGTTTCTAATAATTATCAAAACCCTGATAGAACTATTGGTTACCATGTTGGTGTTTTTGGTAAAATAGGCAAACAACTTTATTTTAGACCAGAACTTGTTTACACATCTACTAAAAGTGATTATAATGCAGGTGAATTTGATTTAAAAAAGCTAGATATGCCATTATTAGTTGGTGTAAAAGTATTAGGACCTATTCACGTTTTTGGTGGACCAAGCCTACAATATATCTTAGATTCTGATTTTGAAAATGCTACAGTTAGCAATATTGAAGATGATTTTTCTGTAGGGTTAAACTTTGGCGTAGGCTTAAGCTTTAATAATATTGGTGTAGATTTAAGATACGAACGTGGTTTTAATGATAACGAAGCTACTATAATTAATAATAACATAACCATTAATAATCCAAACAGATTAGACACAAGACCAGAACAACTTATTTTAAGTTTATCTATTATGCTATAATAAAACATGTTATAAAAAAAAGCCACTTACTAAAAGTGGCTTTTTTATTTATTGTATATAGACATTACATTGATGGATCCAAATAATCTGGAGTACCATCATTATTACTATCTGTTAATATCGTTGTATGTAGTCTATAATTACCTGTCGCTGAAACAAACTCTATTTTAACAAAAACTTCATTTTCGGCAGCATTAGTATCATAAAAAGCTTGCGCTTCAGCTTTTGTTGTAAAAGGCGCCATACTATTATCTTCCTCGTATTGCATTGGTTCTACTTCATCTTCTGTTAAAATTTCATCTCCATCATCATCTATATCTATAAAGTTAGCTATACCATCTCCATCAGTATCATCATTGTAACCATCACCGTCTTGATCTAAATCTTCTATATAAGAAGGGATGTTATCTTGATCAAAATCTGTATGATTTCTTTCAATAATATTTAATTTAAATAATATTGGAGAGTATGCATCTATTCCTGTTACAAAATTTGAAAAATATGCTAGTCCAGAAGGTATAAACACAACTCCTTTACCTTGACCTGTTATATTTACAGTTCCGTCATTATTTTCTGAATAATTGGATGCTGTTTTAAATTCAATTACGCCTTCTCTAAATCCAGTTACAACACCATTTACAATTGTACCACTAGCATTATATCCTGTTGTTAAATTAAGGTTTGTAGGATTTACATTAAAATCAAAAGACTCTCCATCTAAAGTTTCTCCTCTGTAAGTAACTATTGCTCTATCCAATGGGCTTATAGTATTACCTAAACCTTCTCTTAATGACAAGATGTACAACTTGTAATCAATACCGTTTTGTTCTACGATTTTATAAGTCAACTCTGGTCTATCAATTAAAGCATCTGCATCAGGATTTGAGTCATCTATAAGAGTAAACTCTACTTCAAAATCATCATTTGATGGATTATAGGGATCAGAAAAATCAAATTCTTCATAGTTATAGGTATAGTTTGATAAAAACTCTTCTATTTCTAAAATATTTTCATTGTAAACTTCTGTTTCATCTCTCTCTTCAATTACGGTAGTATTATCATCATCATCATTACAAGCAAAATTAAATATTGCTAATAGTAAAACAGCTAAAGTGATTTTTCTTAATTTCATTATTGTTATTTTTGAGCTTGCAAGATACATTTTAATAGTATTTTGCACAATAACGTTAACGTCTATTTTAGATTTTTTGTATGAGAGTTGATAAATATTTATGGTGTGTAAGGTATTATAAAACAAGAAACCAAGCTTCTATTGCTTGTAAAAAAGGTCATATTAGGGTAAATGGTGATATTGTTAAACCAAGTAAAGAAGTATATGCTACAGATAAAATAGAGCTAAGAAAAAATCAGGTAAATTATCAAGTTACCGTTCTTGACATCCCTAAGAATCGTGTCGGAGCTAAAATTGTTGATATTTACAGATTAGATACTACACCAAAATCTGCTTTTGAAACTCAAGAATTGCTTAAATTAGCAAAAGATTATTACAGAAAAAAAGGAAGTGGTCGTCCTACCAAAAAAGACAGGAGAGATTTGAACGATTTGGATTATAAAAACCAACAATAAATGACAACTTTAAATAATACTATATTAACAGCTTCAGAAATTGATCAAAAATTAACCCGCATTGCTTATCAAATTTATGAAGCAAATGTTGACGAAAGCGAAATAATCTTAGCCGGAATAGAAGCTAATGGTTATATTCTTGCTAAAAAGCTAAAAACAAAACTTACTAAAATATCTCCTATTAATCCTGTTTTATGTAAGGTTACTATTGATAAGAAAAAACCATTGAATCCAATTAAGACTTCTATCAAAGCAGAAGATTACACTAATAAATCTATCGTATTAATAGATGATGTTTTAAATTCTGGATCTACATTAATTTACGGTGTAAAACATTTTCTGGATGTACCTTTAAAACAATTTAAAACTGCTGTTTTAGTAAATAGAAATCATAAAAAATTTCCTGTAAAAGCAGATTTTAAAGGTATTTCTCTCTCTACTTCTTTAAATGAGCATGTACAAGTAGATCTAAAAGATAACGATTGGAAAGCTTACTTAGAATAGTTTAAGAATTATTTTTTCTGCTATATCTTCTATTCTTTCTGAAGCATTAATCTTAACATCGGCCATATTATAAAAATAAGAGCGCTCAAAAAGATGTTTAGCTATAAACTCTTTTATATCTTCTTCATTATTAAGATGACTAATTAAAGGGCGTGTATTATCTTTTAATAATCGCTGCGTTAAAACATCTAAATTTACGTTTAAATATATAGTTTTAGTATTAGTTTTACTTTTTAACCATTCCATAGTATCATAAAAACAAGGTGTACCACCTCCTAAAGAAAGAACATAATTATTTTCATTATCAACTATTTCTTTTAAAGAGGCATTTTCTAAATTTCTAAAATAAAGCTCTCCTTTTTTACTAAAAATTTCACTTACTGATAAGTTTTCTTTTTTTTCGATGTATTTATCCAAATCAATAAACTTATAATTCAGCACTTTAGCTATATTTTTACCTATTGTAGACTTACCAGAAGCCATATATCCTACTAAAATCAAATTCATTTCACTGCTTATTCACTGATTATAAATCGCTTAACATAATGAGCAACAAAAAAACGAAAAAAAAATTTAAAATAGGGTTGGATTATTAATAAAAGCTCTTATATTTGCACCCTCAAACAAAGGAAATGACCGGGTAGCTCA
>Ga0256829_1002488_pt1 | contig 13684 bp, 12 predicted proteins | sample 131447metaG_FD_185979 | JGI IMG/M metagenome (GOLD analysis project Ga0256829, IMG submission 185979) | Hydrothermal vent microbial communities from Lau Basin, Pacific Ocean - 131-447 | ecosystem: Environmental > Aquatic > Marine > Hydrothermal vents | place: Pacific Ocean: Lau Basin | collected...
ATAAAATGATTATATACTTATTTATATGACATTGTCAACTATATATGTAATACATATTTTACTTTAGATAACATAATGTAAATTCTCTTGAAAAAATTATCTTCTTCCAATTGGACCTCTTCCTATAGGTTTGGAAACTAATTGATCCATAATGATGATTTTTGGAGTCCATCTTGATCGTATAATGTTTGAAGTGTTCTTTGCTGTCAATGTAGTAGTATCTTTTTTATATGCACTATTTGTATTTGTTATTGCTTTATTCTCTCGCAGTGCTTTTTTGATTGCTTCGTAATTTGTTTTATTGAATCCATATACTAACTTTAATGCTGAAGAATTTACATTCTCAACTATGAGATATATCGGATTGGCACTCTTTGAATGCAATATAAATAAGTAGATGTTCCCTCTTCTGTACTCCAAATCATACGCATTAGTATCAAAGATAATAGATACAGAACGCTTTACGCCTTTTGTAAATTTATATCCGCTTGAAGCTCTTGCATATTCATAACTAAGATAATGATTATTTATTTGGTATATAGTTTGATATATATTAATATTAGATAATTGTATTTTGTTGGTGTAAACTCTTTTTCCTAAGCCAGAAACAAGCGTAGTTCCTTTATAGCTTATATTTAACTCTGTATCACCTATTTGATTGATTTGTGGAGTCATTGCACAGGCATTGAGAAACAAAAATATAATCAAAGAGCTTAGAATTTTCATATATTGCTTCCTTCTTTTTTGTTATGCAGTATAAATATAGGTATAGAATAAGCCGAGTTTTGTAGTGATAGCATTAATCTACTGTATATTTTACAATATACCTCTAGCGAAACAATAGCATTGTAAGACGCTGACCATCTGTTTCTTGCTGCCATGTTGGGTTTACAAGCTCTCTATGTTGCCATAAAGACTGGTGGTCTCTTACACCGCCTTTTCACCTTTACTACATAATGTAGAAGTCTAATTTCTGTTGCACTTTCCCTCGTATTGCTACGGCCATTCGTTAAATGGAACACTGTCTTACAGCAGCTCGGACTTTCCTCTTGAAGTGATTCAAGTAACTATCTCCTATACCTAATGAAATTATACTCAATAAATCATTTATGCTCCTAAATCAAACCATGAACATCTGTTCTTTTTTAAATACTTCAGTATGAACAGTTGTTCATAAGCGCATAAGTTTAAATTAACAGTTGTTCATATATAATTACAATTAAATTAACAATTGTTCATCAATATAAAAGGAGCTTCAAATGACGGAAAATAGGGATAAAAACAAAGGTGCTAAAACAAAACAAAAGATCTTAAAAATAGCAACTACCCTCTTCTCACAGTTGGGGTATAGAGGTGCGAGTGTACGTAAAATAGCTGCAGAAGTAGGTATAAGAGAGAGCGCGCTGTATAATCATTTTAAAAATAAGGAAGAGATATTTTTAGAGGTAGCGCGTGACATATTTTCATCGCCCTTTTCTCTCTCTGAGAGTGAAATCAAAGAGTTAGCACTGCGAGGAAAACCTTTTTTACAAAAATTTACTATGCAGTATAAGATGCTTACGTTTGATAAGAACAGCGAAAATATGTTTAGACTGTTAATGATTGAGCTTATGCAGAGTCAAGAGCTTAGAGAGCAGTTTATGAGTGAATTTCACGATAAAAGTGTAAAGGTTCTCTCTGAGGGTTTCTTTTTGATGATGCAAAACGGGCTTATACGCTCAGCAGATCCAATGCTTATGGCATATGAGTTTATAAGCACCCTATTCTACATCAGATTGCAGGTTACGGTACTGAGATTTGATTCAAAATCCACTAATGCTTTATCTACACAATTTGAAAAACATGTTGATTTCTTTTGGGAAAGTAATAGAATCTAGTTAATACTATTTAATATTAACTAGATAGAATAAAAAAAGGCAGGCTCAAATGAGCACTGCCTCTAAAAAAGTATTTTTATTTAGTTCCCATTGCATCTAAAGCGTATGCTTTACCCAATGCGTATGCTTTTTCATTCGCTGCGTGAACTTTTGCAGGAACTTTAGAAAGCATAGTTTCTATTAAAGACTGTTCTGGAAGTACACCAGTCATAGTATTTGTAATTGCAAGAGCAACAACAGATTGAGTAATAACATTACCAACCTCTTCTTTTGCAATTGTAATAATAGGAATCTCTATGATTTCCCAAGTTTTTCTATCTTCATCAGTTGGATGAACAAGATTTGGATCAACAACGATTCTGTTTCCAGGTCTTACACCATTTTTAAATTGGTGATAAGATACATCTGCAACAGAAAGCATAAAATCAATTTCACCTTCATTTGCATATGGATAACGAATCTCTTCATCATCAAGTGTGATATCAACAACTGTTGCACCACCACGAACCTGAGAAGTATATGTAGCCGTTTTTAAACCGTAACCGCCGTTTTTAATCTTACAAGCAGCCATAATCTCACCAGCAAGTAAAACACCCTGCCCACCGACACCAGTAAATCTTAAAGTATGTCTCATCTATAGCTCCTTATAGTTTTTTTTCAAAATCAGCTTGAGTGATTTTTCCACGTTCGCCTTTTGCGGCTTTTTGAATCTCTGCATACATTTCGCAGTACTCTTCTTGATCAACTTCTCTTAGTACACCTGTAGGAAGGATATTCTCTTTTTCAATCGGATCTTCAAGTGCTTCCCATTTTTTAAGTGGTAAAGTAATATCATCAATCCATTTTAGGTTATCCATAGCAGAAAGCATTTTGTTCTTACGTCCAAGGTTGATATGGCAGTTAGAAAGTACTTCTATGAAACTAAAGCCTTTATGAGAAAAAGCTTTTACAAGAATCTTTTCTAATTTTTTAGGGTCTGTCATAGCTTCACGAGCTACAAAAGAAGCTCCTGCACCTATTGCTAGATTAGAAGCATTGAATGTTGGGTCGATGTTACCATTCTTTTGAGAAACAGTCCAAAAACCACGAGGTGTTGTTGGAGATGTTTGAGAATTTGTAAGACCATAAATAAAGTTATTGATTAAAATAAAGTTTAAATCAATATTTCTTCTACAACCATGAATAGTATGGTTACCTCCGATTGCAAGACCATCACCATCACCTGCAACAACAATTACATTTGCGTGCGGCTTAGCAAGTTTAACACCTGTTGCATATGCAACAGTACGACCGTGCGTAGTGTGAACAGTGTTACAGTCAATATATGATGAAAAACGTCCAGAACAACCAATACCAGATACAACACAGACATTGTCCATATCCCATCCCATTTTTTCGATTGCACGGATAGTCGCTTTTAAAATAACACCATCACCACATCCCCAACACCATAGTGTCGGCATTTTGTTTACACGTAAATATTTATCATAATTAAATGCCATTACATCATCTCCTTAACTTTTGCTACCATTTCAGCAGGTGCGATTGGACGACCATTCGCTTTTAATAAAGTAGTGAAATCGTTACGCTTAATAACACGCTCAATCTCTTTTGAGTACTGACCCATATTAAGTTCAGTAACCATAATTCTATTTTCAAATTTCTTACCAATCTCTTCTAATCTTTTGATTGGAGATGGCCAGAGCATAATCGGTCTAAAAAGACCTGCTTTAATGCCTTCTGAACGAAGTTTTTTAACAGCTTCATAAGCACCAAGTGCAATGGAACCATATGCGATGATACAAACATCAGCATCATCCAAATCAACTTCTTCGTAGTCTGGTAAGTCATCAAGACCATCATTTTCAAGGTGTACAGTATTGATTTTTCCGACTAGACGCTCAATGTTAAATTCACATTGTTCTGCATCTTCAGTTGGGAAACCTTCATCACCATGGTGAAGACCTGTAATATGGTATTTGTATCCTTCAAACATAGGATTAAGTACCGCAGGTTTGTTCATAGGAACATCATACGGCTTGTAATCTGCTGGGTTACCATGAAATTTTTCACGATCTACAATAGCAGCTTCAATCTCTTCCATATCAGGAAGCATTGCCTTTCCGTGCATATGCCCAATAGTCTCATCAAGAAGCATAAATACAGGAGTCATGTATTTTTCCGCTAGGTTAAATGCACGAACACTTTGAGTATAACACTCTGTTAATGAACCAGCACATAAAGTAATAGATGCATAATCACCATGTGTTGGGTATTGTGCCTGACCAATATCTGCTTGAGAAACACGAGTTGGAAGACCAGTTGATGGACCACCACGCATAACATTAAAGATAACTAATGGAATTTCAGCAATAAATGCAAGCCCAATTTGTTCAGCTTTAAGTGAAATACCAGGACCTGAAGTCGCAGTAAATGATTTAACACCAGTCATTGAAGCACCTAGTGCAGCTGAAATACCAGCGATTTCATCTTCCATTTGTATTGCAGTCCCACCAACTTTTGGTAACATATCTGAAGAAACGTGCATAATTTCTGAAGATGGAGTAATTGGATACCCACCAAAAAATCTTGCACCAGCTTCTACTGCTGCTTTTGCAGCAAGTTCATTACCAGTTGAAATTACTTCTCTTGCCATTATTTAGCTCCTTGTTGTGATAAAGACATATAATTGTTTGCAACAATTGCTTCTTGTCTCTTTTTAGATTCATCCGTTAATTTGGCAAAACTTTTTCCTGCAGCTTTTAACTCTTTTCTGTCTGCAACATAAATAGCAAAATCAGGACATGTGAGTTCACACTCATTACATCCAATACATGCTTCAGGATGATCAATGGAAATCATTGCACCAAGTGTTGAAGTTTTTTCATATACCATTCCAAGTACACCTGAAGGACATACAGATACACAAATATCGCATGCTTTACAGTTGCTAGTATTAACCCATACAGGTTGATCGCCTGGGTTTTCAGTTTTAAAAGTTCCCATTTATTCTCCTATTATTTAAATACAAATTAAATTTGTATATTACTTTTCTACTCATAGAGTATCTAAGTTTTGGTAATTATATTCTAAAATGTGTTCCTATCGCCCCTCGGCAGTAACAAAAAGTTACGTTAAGAGGCTCACACAAAAATAAAAAATTATTTATTAGCTAATACTTCTGCTACTGCTTTACCAATTTCAGCCGGTGAAACTACGACTTTAACGCCTGCAGCTTCAAGTGCATCCATCTTCTCTTTCGCAGTTCCTGCAGTTCCTGAAACAATTGCTCCAGCATGCCCCATAGTTTTACCTTTAGGAGCAGTTTGCCCTGCAATAAATGCTACAACTGGTTTTGTAATTTGCTCTTTAATGAGTTTAGCCGCTTGAATTTCAAGATCTCCACCGATTTCACCAATCATAACGATTGCTTCCGTCTCAGGATCTGCTTCAAACATTGGTAAAATTTGCTTGTACGAAAGTCCAATAATTGGATCTCCACCAATACCAACAGCGGTAGTAATTCCAAAACCTTCTTTTACAACCTGATTTGCACCTTCATAAGTAAGTGTACCAGATTTTGAGATAAGTCCGACATTACCTTTTTTGAAAATCATACCAGGCATAATTCCAATTTTACACTCTTCAGCTGTAATAATACCAGGACAGTTTGGCCCAATAGTTTTCATGTTGTGTTTTGTTGCATACGCTTTTGCCATTTGCATATCTTTTACCGGAGCCCCTTCTGTAATAATAACAGCAAGCTCTATCCCAGCTTCAGCAGCTTCCATTACAGCGTCACCAACAAATGCAGGTGGAACAAAAATCATACTTACAGTTGCATCTGTACTTTTTACAGCTTCAGCAACAGTGTTGAAAACGGGTTTACCTAAATGCTCTTGACCACCTTTGTTGGGTGTAACACCACCAACAATTTGTGTTCCATAAGCAAGACATTGCTCAGCATGGAAAGTACCCTCTTTTCCTGTAAAACCTTGAACGATTACTTTTGTATCTTTATTTACTAAAATTGACATATTTAATTATTCTCCTTTTGCAGCAGCTACAGCTTTCGCTGCACCGTCACCTAAATCATTACCAACTATGAGGTTGGCTATATTTGCGTTTTTAAGAATTTCAGCAGCTTCTGGTGCATTTGTTCCATCAAGACGAACAATAACAGGAACATTAACATCAGTAATTTTAGTTGCTTCGATAATACCATTAGCAATACGATCACATCTTACGATACCACCAAAAATATTTACAAAAATAGCTTTTACATTTGGGTTTTTAAGAATAATCTCAAACCCTTTTGCAACAGTCTCTGCATTTGCGCTACCGCCAACATCTAAGAAGTTTGCAGGAGTTCCACCCATGTGATTGATTGTATCCATAGTACCCATTGCAAGACCGGCACCGTTTACCATACAGCCAATCTCACCATCAAGAGCAACATAAGAGAGACCATATTTAGAAGCTTCAACTTCATCTGGATCTTCTTCACTTAAGTCTCTCATCGCTGCGATATCAGGATGACGACCAAGAGCAGAATTGTCAAATCCCATTTTGCCATCGAGTGCTAAAAACTCACCATTTCCAGTTCTTACAAGTGGATTGATCTCGATTAATTCTGCATCATTTTCCATATATAATTTATAAAGTTTTGATGCAAAACTAATAATGTTTTTTTGCTCATTTTTGTCTGTAACACCCAGACCAAATGCTAGCTCACGACCATGGAAACCTTGAAAACCGATAGATGGGTCAACTGGCACTGTAATGATTTTTTCAGGAGTCTTTTCAGCAACATCCTCAATATTCATTCCACCCTCAGTTGATGCCATGATTAAAGGCATTTCTAATTTTCTGTCTAAAACAACAGAAAGATAAAATTCGTCTTTAATGTCTGCTCCATCTTCAATGTAAAGCTTTTGAACAAGTTTACCTTCAGCAGTAGTTTGGTGTGTTACTAAAGTCATTCCGAGTATTTCGTTAGCTAACTCTTCAACTTCTTCAAGACTCTTAGCAAGTTTAACACCGCCACCTAGACCACGTCCACCTGCATGGATTTGTGCTTTTACAACCCATACCGGACCACCTAGCTGCTCAGCAGCAGTAACTGCGTCTTTAACGCTTTCAACCATTATACCTTTTGGTGTTGGAACACCATACTTAGCAAAAATCTGTTTCGCTTGATACTCATGTACATTCATTTAATCTCCTTGTTTTAAAATGGTTTTCATTGCATCGGCCTTTAAGCTTTAGGTGCAATCATTTCCTCTGGTTTAACATACTCATCAAACTGCTCAGCAGTTAAAAGACCAAGCTCTATAGCTGTCTCTTTAAGTGTTGAGTTGTTTGCATGTGCTGTTTTTGCAATTTTTGCAGCATTTTCATACCCTATGTATGGATTCAGTGCAGTTACTAGCATAAGTGAATTATTTAAGTAATAATCAATTTTATCTTCAACCGGCTTGATACCAATAGCAGCATTGTCATTAAATGAAACGATTGAATCACTTAAAAGTCTTACTGATTGTAAAAAATTATACGCAATTACAGGTTTAAAAACATTGAGTTCAAAGTTACCTTGAGAAGCCGCAAAACCGATAGTCGTATCATTGCCCATAACTTGGCATGTTACCATTGTAACCGCTTCACTCTGTGTAGGATTTACTTTACCCGGCATAATTGAAGAGCCTGGCTCATTTGCAGGAATTTCTATCTCCCCTATTCCACATCTCGGACCAGATGCTAACCATCTTACATCATTTGCAATTTTCATCATATCTGCAGAGAGTGCTTTTAACGCACCATGCGCAAATACAAGAGCATCATGTGATGTTAAAGCGTGAAATTTATTTGGAGCTGTAATAAAATCATGTCCTGTCAGTTCTGAAAGTTTTTTTGCAACTCTCTCACCTAATTCTGGGTGTGCATTGAGACCAGTTCCAACTGCAGTTCCACCAAGAGCAAGTTCACGCACAGCTTCTAATGAGTCTTTTGCCATTTTTTCAGACTTGTTGAGCATCTCAACCCAACCGCTAATCTCTTGACCAAGTGTTAATGGTGTAGCATCCTGCAAGTGTGTACGACCAATTTTAACAATATGTGCAAACTCTTCACTTTTTGCCTGTAGCGTAGCTTTAAGTTTTGCAATAGCAGGAAGGAGTTGTTCTTCTACTGCAATAACAGAAGCTACATGCAGTGCTGTTGGATATGTGTCATTTGAAGATTGAGATTTGTTTACATCATCATTTGGATGCACAAGTTTCTCTTTTCTAAAATTTCCGCCTAAAATTTCTGTTGCACGGTTTGCAAGCACTTCATTGTTGTTCATGTTTGATTGTGTACCAGAACCTGTCTGCCAAACAACGAGAGGGTAGTTTCCGTCAAGTTTTCCAGCCAGCATATCATCCGCAGCTTGAGCAATTGCATCAGCTTTTTTAGCATCAAGTTTTCCAAGGTCTTTGTTCACAAGGGCAACTGCTTTTTTAAGATATGAAAATGCGCGAGTAATTTCATATGGCATTTTCTCTTCACCAATCTTAAAGTTTTGGATACTTCTTTGTGTTTGTGCAGCCCAATAAGCATCAAGAGGAACTTCTATCTCTCCCATTGTGTCTTTTTCTATACGCGTTTTCATCTTCTATTTCCCTTCAAAAAAATTATTTTTATTAAGTGTGTCTATTAAAGTCTGTACAGATGCACAAGATTGTGCAAACATTGCATTTTCTTGCTCATCGAGCGTGACTTCAATAATCTTTTCAGCACCTTTAGCCCCAAGCATGACAGGAACACCAGATACTACATCACTATATCCATACTCGCCCTCAAGGCAAACTGCACATGGATGAATCTGTTTTGTATCTTTTAAAATTGCATCAACCATAATAGCAGTTGATTTTGCAGGTGCGTAGTATGCCGAACCAGTCTTTAAATAACCTACGATTTCAGCTCCACCATGACGTGTTCTGTCTACAATCTCATCAATTTCATCGTGTGTGAGAACATCAGTAAGCGGTACGCCTGCAACTGTAGAATAGCGAGGAAGCGGAACCATATCATCACCATGACCGCCCATAACTGAGGCACGAATCTGTCCTCCGCCGTATCCAAGTTTTTCTTGAATAAATGCTGCCATACGTGAGCTGTCTAAAATTCCAGCCATACCGATAACACGGCTTCTGTCAAATCCACTCTCTTTAAGTGCTACATATGTCATGGCGTCCAAAGGATTTGAAACCATAATTACTATAGCATTAGGAGAATATTTTGCAATTCCTTGAATGACGTCTTTTGTGATTTTTGCATTAATCATAAGTAAATCATCACGGCTCATTCCAGGAAGTCTTGGACTTCCGGCAGTAACGACAACAACATCACAATCAACTAAATCTGACATCTCTTCAGCAACACTTACAACTGTATGGCTTCTTACTGCCGATGCAGCTTGAGACATATCCAGTGCTTTTCCTTTTGCAACGTCTATCTTGTTATCACGAAGAATTATTTCATGACAAGATCCGAGCATAGCGAGTGAATAGGCTACTGTTGCGCCAACATTACCAGCACCTACTATCCCTACTCTTTTTCCTTGGCTCATACACGCCCCTTCATATTAAATACTATGATGCTTATTTAGATACGCTTAAGTATACTAAGCATCATTTTAAGGTGAAATTTTCACCTTTTATATAAAACATTTTTACATTTGTTTCATATAAAAAATGAAAAACTATGTACCGTAAAGGTACATAGAAAATCAGAGATTATATAGCGTCAATAATTGCATTAAGCGTAGCAGACGGACGCATTGCAGCTTCTGCTTTTGCATCATCTGGTCTGTAATATCCGCCAATATCTTTTGCACTTCCTTCTGCAGCTAAAAGTTCAGCAATGATTTTATTTTCATTCTCAACTAAAGCTTTCACAACAGGACGAAATTTAGTAGAGAGTTCAGCATTATCACTATCAGCTAAATCTTGTGCCCAATATTGTGCTACAAAGAAGTGAGAAGCTTTATTGTCAGGCTCTCCAGCTTTTCTTGAAGGCGCTTTGTTGTTATCAAGATATCTATTATTTGCAACATCAAGAGCTGCCATAACAGCTTCAAGCTTTTCACTTGGATGCTTCTGCCCAATATATCGTAATGATTCCGCAAGTGCCAAGAACTCACCGAGTGAATCCCATCTGAGGTGACCTTCTGAAAGGAATTGATCAACATGTTTAGGAGCAGATCCACCAGCACCAGTCTCAAAAAGACCACCACCAGCTAATAATGGAACGATTGAAAGCATTTTTGCAGATGTGCCAAGCTCTAAAATTGGATACATATCAGTTAAATAGTCACGTAAAACATTACCCGTTACAGCGATACTGTTTTTTCCTTCTCTAACACGAGCGTTAGAGAATTTTGTAGCTTCCTCTACTTCCATAATACGAATGTCTAAACCATTAGTATCGTGGTCTTTAAGGTACTCATTAACTTTTTTAATCATATTTGCATCATGCGCACGATTTTCATCTAACCAAAAAATAGTCGGTACTTTTTCTATACGAGCACGTTCTACTGCAAGGCGAACCCAGTCTTTGATTGGAATATCTTTAGCGCGAGACATTCTCCAAATATCACCTTTTTCAACTTTGTGACTCATAAGAACATTACCCGATGCATCTTTAACTTCCATAGTCCCATTTTCTGGAGCTTCGATAGTTGTAGGATGCGAACCATACTCTTCAGCTTTTTGTGCCATAAGCCCAACATTTGCAACACTACCCATAGTTGTTACATCGTATTGACCATTTTTAACACAATCTTCTACCATTGGACGATAAAAATTAGCATAACAACGATCTGGAATTACTGCTACACACTCTTCAGTTTTTCCATCTTTGTTCCACATTTTTCCGCCATCACGAATAACAACAGGAAGTGAAGCATCAATAATAATGTCATTTGAAGCGTGTAAGTTTGTAATACCATTATCACTGTCAACCATAGCAATGTTTACATCACCATTGTTAATTACATTTTTAAATGCTGCTAAAATTTCATCTTTTTTATCTGAATTTTCAAGTTTTTTCTCTAAATCACCAAGACCCAGATTTGCATTGACGCCAAGTTTTTCAAACTCATCTGCATATTTAGCAAATACATCTGCGAAAAATACTTCAACAGCATGACCAAACATAATAGGATCAGACACTTTCATCATAGTTGCTTTAAGGTGGAGTGACCATAAAACACCATTTGCTTTTGCATCTTCAATAGATTTTTTGAAAAATGCACGTAGAGCTTTTACTGACATAAATGTAGCATCTAAAACTTCTTTATCTTTGGCATCAACAGTTTTAAGTACTTTACCATTAAGCTCTATTGTCACATCTTGCTCACCGTCTACAACAATTGACTGCTCGTTTGCATAAAAGTCATCTCCATCCATAGAAGCGACATACGTTTTTGAATTTTCTGCAAAAGGACGTAATTTATGTGGATTTTTCTTAGCAAAGTTTTTAACCGCTACAGCTGCACGACGATCAGAGTTTCCTTCACGAAGAACAGGATTAACTGCTGAACCTAAACAAGTTGAGTATTTAGCCTGAATCTCTTTCTCTTCATCTGAGGAAGGGTTTTCTGGATATTCAGGTAAAGCATAACCTTTTGTCTGAAGTTCAGCAATACACTCTTTAAGTTGTGGAATTGATGCAGAAATGTTTGGTAATTTTATAATATTACCTTCTGCCTGATGAACAACTTTACCTAAATAAGCTAATTCATCTGCTATTTTTTGATCATCTTTAAGATAATCTCCCATTGTAGCTATAACTCTACCTGATAAAGAGATATCTCTAGTTTCTACCTCTACACCACCTGCTGCACAAAATTTTTGTACAATCGGTAATAACGAATACGTTGCTAAAGCTGGAGCTTCATCAATCTTTGACCAAATAATCTTTGACATGTTGTGTCCTCGTGAATAATATTTATATCCATACATACTCTATCTCTATGGATTTTACAAAATTAATAATAACACTAAGATAGGTAATATTTACTAAGCTTGTAAAAAGATTCATGTATATTTTTTATATGTTTCATTTTGTAGCACGCCTTATATTGCGTAAATGTGTAGAATAGTTACATGTAAAATCATGTGTTCCGTTTTTTGATTTCATAAAATAGAGATAATTTGTTCTTGCCGGAAAAATTGCTGCTTTGATTGCCTCTGTGCTTACATTGCAGATAGGTGTTACTGGAACACCGCTGTGTATGTATGTATTGTAGATTGAGAGGTCATTTCTGATTCTCTTTGGAGTTACTTTAAGGTGGGAGTATTTGCCATAATTCAGAGTTCCGTCCATCTGTAGTTTCATTCTTTTTTTGAGTCTATTATGAATCACAGAACTTACTATTGGCATCTCTTTATTGTTTGCTGATTCTTTTTGAATAATGGATGCTATTGATACATAATGAAACCATTTTTTTTGACTATAAGAGCCAAATATTTTTATAGACATTGCTCGCATCTTCTGCAGAGACAGTTTAAGCAGTAGTGTTATTAATTCATCTTCAGAGATACCTATGGGAATTTTATAGGTGTCAGGTACAAAGACCCCTTCTTTTATGGGAGCATATTTCTCAAATGCTTCTTGTAGTTTCTCTCTGTCTAGGTGCAGGTTTTTTGCTAGTTGATTTAAAAAAATGTCTGTTGTCTCGCCAGGAATGAGTGTTACATTTTGGAGTGCTGCTTTTGCGGTAGTAAGTTTGTAAAGAAAATCAGCTTTAGTATTGAATGTTGTGCCCATGTTAATCCAACCACTCTGCGGGCTTCCAATAAAACGTAAAATAAATGTATCAAGTTTGCAAACATCATAATTTTTATCTTTTAATTGTGATATAATTTGATTAATCGAACCCTGCGGAATATAGAGCACTTTAGGGGTTTTAATAGGCTGGTTTAGGTAGTACATGAGAGACAAAAGACTGATTAGTATAATTTCGAAAACATATTGGGCAATTATTGGTTTTTTGTCTTTCATTTCTCTGTCACTTATTGTAATCTTTATCACTCTTCAAAATGGATTATATCTTGAAAATATATCTATTGCTAATCTTACAATAAAAAATACATATATCAAATGGAATGATAAATTAAATCTCTCAATTGAAGAGATTGATATTAAAAAAACTGCACAATCCAATAAAAACCTCGACTATCAAGATATCAGTAAATATCTTAAACTTACATCACGCCTTTTTCTCTTAACAGAATCAATTGTCGTAGAGAAGCTTAATTATGGTGATTTAACATTGAGTTTAAAGCATAACAGCAAAGAAAAAGGTTTTCTTGTCGCAAACTCCCCTACTCTACATTTTGATTCACATTTCCAATTTAGGCAACATAGATTTCTTTTTACTATTGATACGTTTACAGCACTGCATAATAAAGTACGATGTAGCGGAAAAATTATTGTAAATACGCAAGAAAAGAAAATCTACTCTCAACTGAACTTGAATTTGAATAATGATGCAGATTTGAAGATCTATGCGATTGCAGATACAGAACGTTTAGACTATGTAATTAAATCTAAAAAAGATATTCAATATATTCATCAATTAGTTGCCCTTTTTCATCTGCCTAAAGCTATAAAATATTGGACAAGTGATGCCATAGATGCAGCCAACCTTACACTTAATAAGGTAAATGGTTTTGTTCAATACAATGACCTTACAAACGCATATAGACATATGCATGTCTCAGCAACTGTCAATCAGCTCAACTATACATATAATCCTAAAC
>Ga0256829_1002489_pt1 | contig 13683 bp, 16 predicted proteins | sample 131447metaG_FD_185979 | JGI IMG/M metagenome (GOLD analysis project Ga0256829, IMG submission 185979) | Hydrothermal vent microbial communities from Lau Basin, Pacific Ocean - 131-447 | ecosystem: Environmental > Aquatic > Marine > Hydrothermal vents | place: Pacific Ocean: Lau Basin | collected...
GATTGTTTATTATGTTGTTTATAAAATAGTAAAAAATATGGTCGAAATATAATGAAAACAGCTCTTTTTGTTCCTTGTTATATAAATGAGCTTTATCCGGATATTGCAAGAGATACAGCGATACTTCTTAGAAATTTAGGTGTTAATTTAGAAATTCCCTTAAATCAGACGTGCTGTGGTCAGCCGTTTTTAAACAGCGGTTATGAAAGCTCACTCCCACAAAATTTTGATGAAATTTTTAAAAAATATGATTATATTATCTCCCCTTCAAGCAGTTGTGTTGCTACAATTAGGGAAGCTGAAATAAATTCAAGCAATAAAACATTTGAATTAATTGAATTTTTACACGATATTTTGCAATTAAAAAATTTAATAAAAGAGCATCCCCCTTTAATTCTTCATAACTCCTGCCATTCTTTAAGAAGCCTTCTTGAAGCCTCTCCTAGTGAGCTTAATATTCCCTATTTTAACAAAATAAAAAATGTCTTAGGATGCAAAATATTAGAAGCAAAAAGAGATGAATGCTGTGGATTTGGCGGGGTTTTTAGTGTAAAAGAAGGTTTTATGAGTTATGTTATAGGAAAAAGCAAACTTGAAGATTTATTAAATGAAGATAATTTAAAAAAAATTAAAAACACTCCCATAATTACAGGCGTTGATATGAGCTGTTTGATGCACTTAGAATCTATTGCAAAAAAAGAGAATATTAATGCCGAGTTTAAACACATAAGCTCACTTTTGCTCAAAGGCATAAAATGAAACATCAAGAATTAGCTATTAAATTCTATAAAGAAAAAGGTCCTAAACACGACAAAGCCCTTTGGGCTATTAGGCAAAAAAGAGATAAAGCCATAAAAGAAGTTAAAGAGTGGGAGATTTTAAGGCAAAAAGCTAGTGAAATAAAAGATTATGTAATAGAAAATCTACAAAAATTAGTAGATGAATTTATAAAAAACGCTAAAAACGAAGGAATTGAAGTCTATTTTGCTAAAAATGCAAAAGAGCATAATGAAATTGTTTTAAAACTGCTAAATGAAATTAACGCTAAAAAAGTGGTAAAATCAAAATCAATGCTTACAGAAGAGTGCGGATTAAATGAGTTTTTAGCTCAAAACAATATCGAAGTAATTGACACAGATTTAGGAGAAAGGATTGTGCAATTAAGAAAAGAAAAACCTTCTCATATCGTCCTTCCCGCAATTCACACAACAAAAGAAGATGTAGCTAAAATTTTAAACGAAACAAACACCGACCCTACTTACTTAACGCGTAAAATGAGAGAGCTACTTAGAAAAGAATTTTTAAGCGCCGATGCTGGCATAAGCGGTACTAATTTTTTAGTAGCTAATAAAGGCTACGCAGTTGTCTGCACTAATGAAGGAAACGCAGACCTTGGGGCAATTTTGCCGCCTCTTCATATTATAAGTGTTGGAATTGAAAAAATTGTTCCAGATATGAAAGATTTAGGGCTATTTTTAAGAATGCTCGCTAGAAACGCCACAGGACAGGCAATTACAACATATTCCACTATTTTTGGCAAAAAAGAGAATGGAAAAAGAGTAATTATTTTAGTTGATAACGGAAGATTTGAGAGATTAAACACAAAATTTAAAGAGACACTAAAATGTATAAGATGCTCAGCCTGTCTTACAACCTGCCCTGTGTTTAGAAGAAGCGGGGGACACAGCTACCGATATATAATTCCAGGACCTATAGGCTCTCTTTTAGCCCCGCTTAAAGACAAAAACGAATATAAAGACCTCCCGTTTGCCTGCACGCTTTGTGGAAGCTGTGAAATGATATGCCCTGTTAAAATTCCTTTTTCTAAACAACTTAGAGAGATGAGAAAATATGTTACAAAAGAAAATTTTATAATTAAAATAGCCGAGAAATCTATGCACTCAGCTACAATGTTTAAACTTTTTAGCAAAATAATTAGACTTACTCCAAAACCGTTGCTTGAAAAAGCAATAAGTGAATGGAGCAAGTATAAAGCTCTCCCGGCTATTCCAAAAGAGAGGTTTATTAAATGAGGAATTTGTATATTGGTATATTGGTTTATTAGTAGTATATATTTTACCAATAACAAATATACCAATACACTAATCAACTAAAACGGAGTGAAAAATGAAAAATTTAGAAAAATTTATAGAAAACCTAAAAAAAGCGGGTGGAGAAATTTTAGATGAAATTCCTGAAAATTGGTATCAAACAAAAGTACTCTTAGGAGTGGCGGAAAACGGAGCTGTATGGGTTGATGAATATAACGATAAACTCTTTTTAAGTGAAAATGTAGCAATAATTTTAGATAAAAATTCAATAATTGAAAATATGCAAATAGCAATGGATTATATAAATTCTCCCGGAGTTTTCATCTCAGGTCCAAGCAAAACGGCAGATGTTGAGAGTTTTTTGGTTTTTGGAGCACACGGGGCTGTTAGAGTTGGTATTTACTTGATATAAAAATAAAATTTAGCTATATTAAATATAAAAAAAGGATTTATATGGATAAAATTTTTGAAGAAATGGATATTAAAGAAAAAATAAAAGCCATTGAAGAGGTGCTTAAAAAAGATATTATGCCTATGCTTGCGTTTGACGGCGGATATGCCGAGGTTGTTGATGTTAGAGAAAGCAATGGAGAAACACACATTTTTATAAGATATGGAGGAGCTTGTTCAGCATGCAGTTCAGCCGGAGGTGCCACACTTTTTGCAATAGAAGAAACACTTAGAAAAAAACTTGATACTGACAAAATAAGAGTTTTTCCAGTATAATTTCAAAAAAGGTTTTTTAATGTCCGGAAAATCTCTTAAAATTTTTCTTTTTCTTGCTGTTTTAGTTAATTTTTATTTTACATTAGCAATTACCCCGCTTTTTAACCTTGATGAAGGTGCTTTTAGTGAAGCTACAAGAGAAATGTTTGTCAATCACAACTTCATTACAACCTATCTAAACGAAAGTTTACGGTTTGACAAACCTATTTTAATCTATTGGCTACAAGCATTATCTACACTTATTTTTGGATTTAACGAATTTGCTTTGCGTTTTCCAAGTGCCATAGCCGCAACCTTATGGACTGGTGGAATTTACTTTTTTACAAAAAAAATATTTGATGAAAAAAAGGCAATTTTTGCTGCATTTTTTATGGTAACAGCCCTTCAAATAGGACTTATTGCAAAAGCAGCTATTGCAGATAGTCTTTTAAATATGTTTATTGCTTTTTCTATGTTTAGTTTATACATTTATCTAAAAGAAAACAAAGAAAAATATCTACTATTTGCTTTTGCTTTTATAGGATTTGGCTTTTTAACAAAAGGTCCGGTGGCTGTTTTAGTTCCTCTTGTTACTTATTTTATCTACTCATTAATCAAAAAAAATTTTAAACAATTCCTAAAAGACACCTTTAATATTAAAGGAATAATAATATTTTTAATAATAGCTCTTCCCTGGTATATCGCCGAATACCATCAAGAAGGAATGAAATTTATTAATGGATTTTTTTTAAAACAAAACTTAAAAAGATTTAATACAAGTTTCGAAGACCATAAAGGTAGTGTTTTTTATTATATACCTGTTATTTTAATAGGCTTTTTACCTTGGACTAGCTTATTAGTTAAATATTTAATAAAAATAAAAGAGATAATAAAAAATGATTTTGCGTTATTTGGAAGTATCTGGTTTTTCTTTGTATTTCTGTTTTTCTCATTTTCAGGCACTAAGTTACCCCATTATGTAATTTACGGATATACTCCTGTGTTTATTTTTATGGCTTTAAGTTTTTACAAAATAAAAAGTGAATTTTTACTTTCTTTACCTTTAATTTTATTTACAATTACTCTTTTAATTTTACCTTTTATTTTAAGAGATTCACTGCCGCATTTTAAAGATTTTACAAAAGTTGCAATTATTACACTTTTGCCTTATTTTAATAAATTTTATTTTGGAATTTTAGGATTTATTTTGGTTTTGAGTTTAATAAAATTTGGCAAAGAAACAAAAGCCATTATTCTTGGATTTAGTATGATTTTTATTTTAAATTATGTAGGGTGGATGTATTCAAATGTAAGAGCTCTTCCTGTAAAAGAAGCGGCACTTTATGTAAAAACACACCATATAAAAAATGTGGTTATGTATCATCTAAACACACCTTCATTTGATGTTTATGCGAAAATGATTGTTGAGAAAAGATATCCAAAAAATAAAGATATTGTTTTAACAAAAGCTACCGAATTAAAAAACTTTAATTATGAATTATTATTTAAAAAAGGCACAATAGCCCTAATAAAAATAAAACCGAAAATAAAAACAAATGAACCTCTAAACTACATTAAGGACAGAAGAGAATGAAAATTTTAATTATAGGAGGAGGCCCAGCAGGTGCTACTGCGGCAAAACTTTTAGCTGAAGATTTTGATGTTACTTTAATTCAGGATAGAATATGGGATAAACCCTGCGGTGGGGGAGTTAAAAGTAAAATTTTTCATCAGTTTGATATTCCGACAGATACAATAAAACATATTTTAAAGAGCGTGATTATTGAATACAAAAACAAAAAAACAAAAATTGATTTAAAAGGTCAAAATTTAGCTGTTGTTTTAAGAAGCGAATTTGATAAAACTCTAAGAAATTTAGCCGAAAATAACGGGGCAAAGCTTATTTTTGGAAAATTTAAAGGATTTAAAGAAAAAAAAGCCCTAATTAAAATAAATAACGAAAAAATTTTATTTGATTATGATATTTTAATAGCGGCTGATGGGGTTAATTCATCTGTTAGAAAAGCTCTTAATTTACCTCCTGTGCCTAAAATAATAACACACTATGCAAGAATTGAAGAATATGAAGTTAAAACCTGTGAATTTTTCTTTGATAAAAAAATAGGCGGAGATTATTATGCCTGGGCTTTTCCACACGTTAATAAAACCCATATAGGAAGCGTTGGAGAAACATTTGAGACTTTATGTGAATATCTAAATATAAAAGCAAAACCAAAAGGCTATTTTATTCCTACCTGGGAAGAAAATATCACTATTCAAAAAGATAATATCTATTTTGTAGGAGATGCGGCAGCTCATGTAATGCCGCTTAGTTTTGAAGGAATTTATTACGCTGTTCATTCAGCCAAAATTTTGACAGATGCCATTAAAAATAATTTAGACTACAAAAATGAATGGGATAAAAGATTTTTAAAAGAATTTAAACTTATGAAAAAACTGGAAAACACAATGAAAAAACTGTTTTTAAGAGATTTGATGATAAAAGCACAAAGCATAAAAAAAATACAAAGCCTTAGTGTAAATATGTGGCTTGGGAAAGGATTTAAATGAAAATATCAGTAGTAGTTCCTTTGATGAATGAAGAGGATAATATTAAATATTTGATTGAAGAAATAGAAAACGCCCTAAAAGATTATGATTACGAACTTGTTTTGGTGGATGACGGAAGTACGGATAATACTGTTGAAGAAATTAAAAAATATATGAATGACAAAACAAAACTTGTAATTCTTAACAGAAACTACGGGCAAACCTCCGCAATGGCGGCTGGAATTGAAGTGGCAAGCGGAGATGTAATTATAACGATTGACGGAGATTTACAAAACGACCCAAGAGATATTCCAATGATGATAGAAAAATTAAACGAAGGTTATGATGTTGTTGCAGGGATTAGAGCAAAAAGACAAGATGAGCCTTTTAGAAAATTTTTAAGCAAAATTGCAAATAAAATCATTAGAAAAGTAACAAAAGTTCATATTAGCGATTATGGCTGTACTCTAAAAGTATTTAGGAGTGATGTTGCTAAAAATCTAGGACTTTATGGGGAATTACACCGATTTATTCCGATTTTAGCAAGTATGTATGGAGCAAAAATAACAGAAGTTCCTGTTAGACATCACGAGCGAAAATATGGTCAAAGCAAATACGGCTTTAACAGAACATTTAAAGTTATAAGCGATTTAATGTATCTAGTATTTATGCAAAGATTTGGTCAAAAGCCTATGCACTTTTTTGGGACAGTTGGGTTTTTAATGTTTAGTTTTGGAATCCTGATTGATTTTTATTTATTGATTTTAAAACTCTTTGGAGAGAGTATTGGAAATAGACCGCTTCTAACTCTTGGGACAATGATGATACTTGGAGGTATTCAGTTAATTACCACCGGATTTTTAGCAGAAATTATGATTAGAACATATTACGAATCACAAGGAAAAACCCCTTATAAAATAAAAGAAATAATTACGAATGAAAAAAATAAAACTTCTAATTAAAATCCTTTTTATTCTTTTTGCTTTTTATTGGATTTTTCATAAAATTCCTTTTAGTGAATTTAAAAATATCTCTATAAAAAATCCGTTTTTTTTAATTTTAGCTTTTATTTTCTATAATCTCTCTCAAATGATTTCAGCAAAAAGAGTTGATACATACCTAAAAAACATTAATATAAATATGAAATTCAAACCTCAGCTTATATTGTATTATTTAGGAATGTTTTATAATACCCTGCTTCCTGGCGGAATTGGTGGAGATGCCTATAAAGCCTTTAAATACCAAAAAACATTCAATACAGGATATAAAAAAATAATAAAAGCCCTTTTAATAGATAGACTAAGTGGGCTTTTTGCAATATTTTTGCTTTTAGGAATTTTATCTCTTTTTACTTCTATAAAATATGCCCTTTTTTTAACTTTGCTTTTAATAACACCTTTTATTTTCTATTTTATCCATAAAATTTTTTTTATAGAATTTAAAACATCTTTTTTAAAAAGTTTTTTTTATTCACTAATTATTCAAATCCTTCAACTCTTCACATTTATTTCTGTTTTACTAAGTCTTGGAATAAATTATAAACTAATTGATTTATCTATTCTTTTTTATATCTCTTCAATTATCAGCGTAATTCCGATAAGTGTAGGGGGAATTGGACTAAGAGAACTTACTTTTCTTTACGGAAGTGAATTTATACACATAAACCCAGCACCCGTTGTAATGGCTGGATTTTTGTTTTTTGTTGTAAATTTACTATCAAGCCTAATTGGCGGAATTTTTATTTTAAAGGGAAAAAATGTTTAATACACCAATAATTAATTATAAAAATATTTTAATAAAACTGGAATACAAAAACCCAGCAGGCTCTGTAAAAGACCGCCCCGCCCTTTTTATGCTAAAAGAGGCCTTTTTAAAAGGATACAAAGAAATAGTAGAAGTTACAAGCGGAAATACAGGTATTGCCCTTAGCTTTTATGCAAATAAATTTAATATTAAACCGACTATTTTTATGCCAAAAAGCTATTCTGTTGAAAGACAAAAGCTATTAAGGGCGTATGGAGCTAATCTTATTTTAACTAACGGGGATATAAACGACGCAATAAAAGAAGCAAAAGAGTATCTCAAAAAGAATAACGCCTATTTTACCAATCAGTTTGATAATCCGCTAAACGCCCTTTCACACGAACACTCAACAGCCCTTGAAATTTTAAATCAGGCAGATTTTAAAACATTTATAGCAAGTGTCGGAAGTGGGGGGACATTAATGGGAATAGCAAAAATCCTAAAACCCTTAGGCAAAAAAATCATAGCCGTTGAAGCCAAAAATTCCCCTGTAATTTACAATAAAATTTATAATAAAAATTTACCCCTAAAACCCCATAAAATCCAAGGTATAGGAGCTGGATTTATACCTAAAAACATTGATTTAAATTTAATTGATGAAGTTATTTTAGCAGATGAAAATGAAGCAATAGAATTTATGAAAACACTGTCTAAAAAAGGAATTACAGGAGGAATAAGCACTGCTGCAAACATAATAGCGGCTAAAAATTACAAAAATGCTCTTACAATAGCACCCGATGGAATTGAGAGATATTTAAGTATCCTTTAAATGATGCTCTTTTTTCTTTTGATACATTCTCATATCTGCTAATTCTATTACTTTATGTATATCTTTTGCTTCAGAGCTCAAAGCCACTCCAAAAGAAATAGATAAATTATATTTTTTAAATTCCGTTTTAATTCTTTCATTTAATTTTTCTAAAAGTTTTGATATCTCTTTTAAACAATTTTTTTGTCTTATTTCCAATATAACTATAAACTCATCACCTCCATACCTTACAAAGGTATCATAATCTCTAAAAGAATCTTTGATAAATTTTGCAACTTGTTTTAAAATCTCATCTCCTTTTTCATGTCCATAGGTATCATTTACACTTTTAAAATTATCCACATCTAAAAATATTAACAAAAATTCAAAATTTTCCCTTTGTGTCTTTTTGTATAATTTTGTCACATAATCTATCATATACTCTTTATTATAAAACCCTGTTAATGAATCTTTTGTGGCTTTTTCAAAAGTTTTTTGTAAAATTTGCTCTTTTTGGGAGATAAAATAATCATACTTATTTGTGACTTCTTCCAATATATTTTGAAGAATTTTTATTTTTACATCTTCTCTCATTAAATTTCCTTCATAATCAGAGGTATTGAAGTATTGTTATAAAACATAAGTTTTTTATATTTTATACCAGGTGCAATTTCTCCAAATGTAAAAAAACCAAATAAATGAGTATTAAAAGTTTTTGTATAAATATTTATTTCATCTTTTTGATGTTCTTCTAAAACATATTGTCTGGCTATACACGAAAAATTAAAACTAAATTCAGGATTATTTAATTTTTTTATTAATTTATTTGCTATTTTTTCATTAGAAGCAAGCAATTCATTATATGTGGCAAAAGAGAGTTTAAAACAATGACCTTCTTTTACATTTGCAAAAAACTCTACACAATTTTCTTTTATATTTTTTACAGTTCTAATAGCGGATACATAAGAATTTTTATCTGTTAAGACATATATTGGCACATACCACAGATATCTAATATCCGGATTTTCTATATTTTTTAATAATTTTTTTATCATATAAGAAAAACTTTTCCCCTCATCTACCAAATATAATTTGTTATCTTTTGCTTTTGTAATTTTATATGTAATTCCATAAGGAGTATATCCAAGAGAAATTCCAACCTCTCCTTTTACATTTTCAAAACTTAAAATAATAATCCCTTCTTTTATAATTTTATCGGAGACAAAAAGCATTGTTCTTAGTTCATTATTAATTTTATATCCGCTTGCTACACCTCCTGCAATATTATTAATAGGATAATAATTTAATTCTTTTGAAATGTTTTCTATAAAATTATTTACTTTAATATCTTTATGAGCTGCAAATATTAAATGAAATTTATCTTTGTTTTCATTTAAATATTGAGCTGTTTTAAAAGCATTTATTTTATTAAATTCATCTATATAAAATTTATTAATCTCCCCTTTTCTTTCAAATTTAATTACATATACTCCAACACCTTCTTCTAAAATTTCGTTATCCATAAATGAATCAATAGCATGAAATGCTATAAAATTATCTGTTTTAAATACTTTTTTAATACTTCTGTTTATATCATTGACTGGGTAGGAAGGATGAATTGAAAAAATTAAAAAATCAAAGGTTCGACATTTTATTTCAATCTGCTCTTTTATCTCTTCTAAGCAATACAAAAAAGATTTTTTGTTAGAAGAAAAAGACCTTGTAATCAATTTATACCCTTTTTTTATATTATATCAAAACAACATTAAATCCCAATAAATTTTTTTTTATTATTTAAAACTTTTGATAAATACCTTCTCGCTTCGTCTGTTGGAAGTCTGTATTTTAATCTAAAATAGACTTCTTTTGGAGTTAAAGAATTTATAATTGCAACTGCCCTATCTCTTCTTATGTTAAATACTTTCAAAACATTTCCAATTCCTGCATTATAAGAACTTATCATACAATAAGTTCTGCTTAAAGGATTTTTAATACGAGAAAGATATCTATAATACAAAATATTTAAATAAGCACTTCCTATATGAATATTTTTTTTTGGAACAAATAAAAATTTACGACTTGGGATATGTTTATAACCATAAGCTCTTTCATATCCTTCCACTCCGGCAGTCGTCGGAACTATTTGCATAAGCCCAAATGCCGGGACATAACTGACGGCATAAGGATTAAAATCACTTTCTGTTTTAATAATCCCAAGAATTAAAGATCTTTTTATTTTATATTTTGAAGAATAAGCTATTACAAAAGGTAAATATTTTTTAACCCTTATATTCTCAGAATTTTTAGCCAAATTTACTCTTACATAATAATAACTCTTTTTATGTATCATTTTTTTATGAAGTCTGTTTTTTATAAGATAATCTGCAAATCTATTTGCCCTCCATTTATATAAAACAGGTTTATTATCAAAATCATAAATTTCATAAGCCAAAAAAGGTTTCCCTCTTAATACAATTTTATCACTGAATAAATCAACACTTCTTGGGTCATCAGACATTAAAATCGCATTTATTATCGCTTTTTTTAAATACTCTTTTTTTAAAGAATCCACTTCAAGATAACCTCTTTGAAAATCAATAATTGCCCTTGCTTTATAATGATTGCTGTATTTAACAAATCTTTTTGTTGAAGGTGTTTGCGGATTTGGCCAAATTAAAATATGTCTTTTAAAAACAATCACTTCTTTTTTAAAATGGGTTACATAATATCTTACATCTTTAATAAATCTATCAGGATGGGATGCATAATATCTAGCTTTTGCCTTAAAAAAGATAGATGGATTTTTTCTAACAATAGATTCGGCTGCAAGCTGATAATCATTTATACTGCAACCTGCAAATAATAAAAACAGAAATATTAAAATCATATGCCTAGATTCTCTATTTCAAAAAGTTTCGCATCTATTTCATCTGAAAGCTTTTTATAAACTTTTCTTGAAACACTTCCATTGTGATATAAATCTATTAAATACTGCTTTTCTTTCATAAAAAGTTCTCTTTTAAATTTCAAAACTTCTTCATTTTTAATATCATCTGTAGAAAAAGTAAAATTTTGCATCTCTTGATTTAAGCTACTAAGAGTGTTTCTATATTCCGCTAAAAGCTCATTATATACTTTTTCAGTAATAAGCATTTTATTTTTCATTTCATTAAGCTCATTTATGATGTGCTGAATAATTGATGTTTTGGTTTTTAACTCTTCAAATTTAAAAATTTCTTCATTTGAGGTGTTTAATTTAAAAAATTTAATAACAAAAGGCACTGTAATACCCTGAAAAAAAATAGAGAGTAAAACAACTCCAAACACCATTGTGACAATAACTTCTTTATATTTAAAACTATCAGGAAGACTAAGAGCTAAAACCATTGTAAGAGCTCCCCTTATCCCACCCCAGCTCATAACAACAGACCATGAAAAAGGAAATTTATAAGAAGTTTTCAAAAAAGCCCCCCAGGTAGAAAACACAACCACAAATCTAGCAAGCATCATAGCAATATATGCAATTAATACAAGCGGCCAGAATTTATAAAGTAAACTTAGATTAATACTAAATCCTATAATCAAAAAGATTAGTGAATTTGCCAAAAACGCAGAATAATCCCAAAATGTTTCTGTTGTTAGTTTAATAGTCGGATAAATAGGATTAAGCAAGCTTCTTTGTCCTATCACAAGCCCCGCGGCAACTGTGCTCATAACACCTGAAACACCTATTTTATCAGCAACAATAAAAGACAAATAAGCCGCCACAGTAGTTAAAGTAATTACAACCATAGGGTCTTCGGCTCTTTTTATAAGCTCATCCGTAATAAGCCCTATAAAATATCCAACCAAAAGCCCAACCCCAACAACAAAGAAAAAATCAACAACTGCAAAATCCATAGAAGATAATTTATGATTAATAAGCTCAAGCACAATAGTAAAAATAACAATAGAAGTTCCGTCATTTAATAAACTCTCACTATCAACCAAAAATCTAAGCCGTCTTGGCACTCCTAGCTTTTCAAATATAGAAATAACTGCCACAGGGTCAGTAGCCGCCACTGCCGCACCAAATAAAAGCCCTACACTCAAATCCACACTTTGCTTAAATATATCTTCTCCAATTCCCAAAAAAACATATCCAGTAACAATGGTTGAGAGTATAACTCCGGGAATTACAAGTGTTAATATAACAGGAAAATCTCTTTTTAAATCATCAAATTTTAAATGAATAGCCGTTTGAAAAATAAGAGGCGGCAAAAATATATAATAAAGCATATCTTTTGAAAGATGCGGGGCATTTATTAATTTCAAATACCCCAACACAACTCCGACACTGACTAATACTATTGTATAAGGAAGATTTATTTTTTTTGTAAGCATTGCAACGGCTGAAGTGATAATCAAAAGAATTAAAAAAGTAACTTCAATTTCCATTAAAACCTACTTTATTATAAATTTTAAAAATGTTTTCAAAAAAGGTGAATAATAAATCAATAAATCAGGATTTGAAACTATTTCAATAATAAGCGTTTTTAAGACATCTTCATTATTATTTATCGCCTTTAAAATTTCGCTTATATCAATTCCAGGGTCTGTTTTTAAAAGATTTTCTTTAGCTTCTTTTATACTTACTTCATTTGAATTTTCACCATTTAAAAGAGATTTGAATTTCTCTTTTTTAACTTCAAGTTCATTCATTTTTTTTCTTTATAAACCATAATAAACATATTCCGAAAATAAAAAATATAATACTTAGAATAAAACAAGTCGCCATAATACTAAAAAATTTATTTAAAAATAAAAAAAGACCTCCAGTTAACATAAAAACAGCAATCAAAAACAAAATCCCACTTATTGCAACTCCTAAGACAGAAGCTAAACTTTTGAATATAGCATTTTGAAAATTTTTATACTCTTTATCTAAAAACTCTTCACTTCCACTTTTAAAAGCTCTAATTTCTGCTTCTAATAAATCAAAAAAAGATATTATAAAATCACTAACCGTTACTTTCATTTTTTGATTTTACCTATTAAATATCCTATCCCAAACACCCCGATTAAAGAAGCAACAGGATGTTTTTTACTAATTTCATAAATATCATCCACCACTTTTTTTGATTCTTCTTTAATCTCCGGTAATTTTTCATCTAATCTATTTTTTAATTCGTCAATATCTATCTTCTCAGCCACTTCTTTTAATTTACCTGCTAATTCATCGGGTATTTTTATATCAATATTTTTCTCTTTTGCTTTTTCTATCACTTGTGAAAGTTTTTCTATTTCTTGCTTTAATATTTCAAATTCGTTTTTTGTCTCCATCCTAAACCCCTTTTTATTTATTATATATTTTTTTTGCGTAGTTGTAAAGTAGTTTTTAAGATTAAGCTTATTAAAGGTGTCAAAGGATTTTAACAATCAAAACAAAATGGCTCCGGCAAGAGGATTCGAACCTCTGACCAAGTGGTTAACAGCCACCTACTCTACCGCTGAGCTATGCCGGATTGTGTTTTAGAAGTAAAATTATAATTAAAAATTATTTTCTTGTCAATAACCTTTCAAAAAAATCTTAATAAATTATGTTAAAATAATTTATTTCAAAACTAAGGAGAGGAAATGAAAAACATTGAGGATATAATCAATATCTATTTTAATAATTTTTTAGAAGAAATTTTACAAAATTTGGAAATAAAACCCTTTATTAGATCCAAAGAGGATTTGATCAATATTTTAAATATTTTAAACAAAGAAATATGTGAACTTTTAGATATGGATGATGAAAAAATTATTGATTATTTTACAAATATAAGTGAAAATATATATGAA
>Ga0256829_1002490_pt1 | contig 13680 bp, 11 predicted proteins | sample 131447metaG_FD_185979 | JGI IMG/M metagenome (GOLD analysis project Ga0256829, IMG submission 185979) | Hydrothermal vent microbial communities from Lau Basin, Pacific Ocean - 131-447 | ecosystem: Environmental > Aquatic > Marine > Hydrothermal vents | place: Pacific Ocean: Lau Basin | collected...
TTCAATAATGGCGCCGACAATCAGCGTATCCACCAGATTCTCCCGCTGCTCCTTGCGGATATGCCGCGCCATACTGGACGCGTAGCGACTGGCCTTTAGCGCCCGATACTCCAGGCCACGCTTCTTAAGAATTTTCAGTACCTGCTCAAAGTGCACCAGTTCTTCGCGGGCCAGACGGCTCATCTTATTGAGCAAGTCGAGCTTGGTGGGGTTTTTCGCCATAAGGGTCATGGCCGATTGCGCCGCCTTCATTTCGTTGGCCGCATGGTCCACTAGAATAGTCTCCAGATTGTTCAATGCCTCTGCAATCCAGGCCTCGGGAGTCCGGCATTTAAGAAACTTCAAAATCGGAGAAATATCGACCATTTACCACCGCCATCGCGTCTTTGATATGGGAAAACGGGCGCCATTATACCTGCCAACCTACCAAACGCACGCCGCTCATAGTCTATGACTGATTTGAATCAACAAAACCTTGGCGTAATTTCCTATACACTGGCGCTTTTATCGTTCAAAAGAGGAGCCTCGACATGGCAGGAGAATACCAGGTGGCGCAAAAAGCCGTAGAACAAGCTATGGAAGAAGCCAACGCCAGCACCAAAATGAGTGAAGATGCCATGTGTCTGGCGCTGTTTTCAGAGTTGGTGGGCCGTATGGCAAAAACTAACAGCAAACAGCAGATGACTGATCTGCTCCACTTTCAGCTGGAGTCGCTTGGCAACGATGAGCACGTAATCACCCGAGGCTGCTAATCTCAACGGCCTTGCTCTACAGACCAACCCCAACAGACCAAGGTCTAGTTTCACTGTAATAATTCGCTGCTACTCTTATGGAGACCTGCGCAAGGCACTCCGTATTCGAACTGGTAAATCAGCAGACAGCTCCGTATGGCGCTCAGAGAGAATAGATATCAAATATAGCGATTTTGAACACTATTCGCTCAGCAAATAACGATTATAAGTCGCTGATTTTAAAGCCAACTTAACTCAGAGTGCGTGATCGGGTACAATACGCACCCGCTAAAAAGCCGTGTTAGACGCTTTTTGTCATCGGTGTGGGCCACCGATAGCCTCGATTTTCAGAGATCCTGGTAGATCGAGTAACCCAATAACAGAGGATTAAGAATGAGCTTATATTCAGAATATATGGATGAAATCGCAACTCGTGAGAAAGAGTTAGGTCTGCATCCAAAGCCAATCGATAGCGCCGAGCTGCTGTCCGAGATTATTGCCCAGATCAAAGATACGGGTAATGCCAACCGCGAAGACTCTCTGAAGTTCTTTATCTACAACACTCTGCCAGGTACTACACCTGCTGCTGGTGTTAAAGCTCAGTTCCTGAAAGACATTGCCTTGGGTAACGAAACCGTTGCAGAGATCTCTGCCGAATTCGCTCTGGAGCAACTGTCTCACATGAAAGGTGGCCCTTCTGTTGAAGCTCTGCTGGACATCGCTCTGTCTGACGATGCTCAAGCCGCTGCTGCCGGCGAAGTTCTGAAGTCTCAGGTATTCCTGTACGACGCTGACACCGCCCGCCTGGCTGACGCCTTCAAAGCTGGCAACGCCATTGCTAAAGATATTCTGGAAAGCTACTCCAAAGCTGAGTTCTTCACCAAGCTGGACGACATCCCTGAGAAGATTAAGGTAATTACCTATATCGCTGCTGAGGGTGATATCTCTACTGATTTGCTGTCTCCAGGCAACCAGTCTCACTCCCGTGCCGACCGTGAATTGCACGGCCAGTGCATGATCACCCCTGAAGCTCAGCAAGAAATCAAGAAAATGGGTGAAGACAACCCTGACGCTAAAGTAATGCTGATCGCTGAGAAAGGCACCATGGGCGTAGGTTCTTCCCGTATGTCCGGTGTTAACAACGTTGCTCTGTGGGCCGGTGAGAAAACCTCTCCTTACATTCCGTTCATCAACAACCGCCCTGTAGTCGCGGGTACTAACGGTATCGCACCTATCTTCCTGACCACTGTTGGCGTAACCGGCGGTATTGGTCTGGACCTGAAAAACTGGGTACAGAAAAAAGACGAAAACGGCGAAATCGTACGTGACGCAAACGGTGATCCAGTACTGGAAGAAGCATACTCTGTTAAGACCGGTACCGTTCTGACCATCGACACCAAAGCCAAGAAGCTGCTCGACAGCGAAGGCAATGTACTGGTTGACGTAGCCTCTGCTTTCACTCCACAAAAAGTGGAATTCATGAAAGCTGGCGGTTCTTACGCAGTAACCTTCGGTAAGAAAATCCAGACTTTCGCTGCTGAAACTCTGGGCGTTGAAGCTCCGGTTGTTTACGCTGCATCTAAAGAAATCTCTAACGAAGGCCAGGGCCTGACTGCTGTTGAAAAGATCTTCAACCGCAACGCTGTAGGCGTTACTTCCAAGACCCCTCTGCACACCGGTTCTGACGTTCGCGTTAAAGTGAACATTGTCGGCTCTCAGGACACCACTGGTCCTATGACCTGTCAGGAACTGGAAGCCATGGCGGCTTCTACTATTTCTCCTGATGTTGATGGTGCTTTCCAGTCTGGTTGTCACACCGCGTCTGTATGGGACAACAAAGCCAAGGCCAACACACCTAAACTGATGGCGTTTATGAACGCATTCGGTGTAATTACTGCTCGCGATCCTAAGGGTGTTTATCACTCCATGACCGACGTAATTCACAAGGTACTGAACGACATTACTGTTGACGATCGCGCGATCATCATCGGTGGTGACTCCCACACCCGTATGTCCAAAGGCGTAGCCTTCGGTGCCGACTCCGGTACTGTTGCTATCGCTCTCGCTACTGGTGAAGCGGCCATGCCAATCCCTGAGTCTGTGAAGGTAACCTTCAAAGGCAACATGAAGCCGCACATGGACTTCCGTGACATCGTACACGCTACTCAGGCGCAGATGCTGAAGCAATTCAACGGCGAAAACGTCTTCCAGGGTCGTGTAATCGAAGTACAAATCGGTACCCTGCTGGCTGACCAGGCCTTTACCTTCACCGACTGGACTGCAGAAATGAAAGCGAAAGCTTCTATCTGTATTTCTACCGATGAAACTCTGATCGCCTCTCTGGAGCTGGCCAAGTCTCGCATTCAGATCATGATCGAAAAAGGCATGGATAACAGCGCCAACATGCTGCAAGGCCTGATCGATCTGGCCGACAAGCGTATCGCTGAAGTTAAATCTGGCGAAGCCCCTGCTCTGGCTCCCGACGACAACGCCAAGTACTACGCCGAGCTGGTTGTGGATCTGGATGCTATCGACGAGCCAATGATTGCTGATCCGGATGTAAACAACGAAGACGTCTCCAAGCGTTACACCCACGACGTGATCCGTCCTACCTCTTATTACAATGGTCGTCAGGTTGATCTGGGTTTCGTAGGTTCCTGTATGGTTCACAAAGGCGATATGCAAATCATCGCCGCCATGCTGCGCAACCTTGAGAAGAAAGGCCCAATTACTTTCAAGGCACCGCTGGTCGTTGCACCGCCAACCTACAACATCGTTGACGAGCTGAAAGCCGAAGGCGACTGGGATATCCTGTCAAAATACGCCGGTTTCACTTTCGACGATAACAACCCTAAGGAAGCAGCTCGCACCAAGTACGAAAACATCATGTACCTGGAGCGCCCCGGATGTAACCTGTGTATGGGCAACCAGGAAAAAGCCGAGCCCGGTGACACCGTTCTGGCCACCTCTACCCGCCTGTTCCAGGGCCGTGTTGTAGAAGACAGTGCCGAGAAGAAAGGTGAATCCCTGCTGGGTTCCACCCCGATGGTGGTTCTGTCCTGTATCCTGGGTCGCTTCCCGACTCTGGAAGAGTACAAAGAGGCCGTTGATGGTATTAACCTGACTTCTTTTGTGCCTCCTTCAGAAGATCTGGCCGTTGAAGCTCAGCCTATCAAGATTGTTGGCTAATCCAGTTTACAAACTGATAGCGCGTTAATGCTCAGAGTCGTTTAACCCTCGCGGTTATACGGCTCAAAAAAGCCCCACCACTGAAAGGTCGTGGGGCTTTTTTGTGGGCACAGGTAATATGAATTGTTCATTGAGTATATTTCTACGGCTCTCTACCATAGGCAGCTGGCTTGGTAGTAACCAGCAATGCAAAAGATTGCAGCTGAAGTCAGCCCATAGCCAACACAAAATCACACGTTCGTTTCGACATAATCTGTTAAGTCTTACGGAAGTTCAGAGTCGGCTGCAGTGACGGGGCCCAGCAGACAGACAGCGGATAGAATGACTCCTTCAAAAGGAATACCTCATGATACAAGGAAGCTGCCTCTGCGAAGGCGTTAAATACCGGTACACCAAAGCCATCGATGAAGTGGCCATCTGTCACTGCAATCAATGTAAAAGAGCTCAAGGAACGCCTTTTGCTGTTAATGCGCCAATTCACGCTGCAGACTTTAGCTTCACTGAGGGTGCAGAATTGATCAGGGAGTTTTTCTCCAGCCCGGAGAAAAAGCGGGTATTTTGCAGTGTTTGCGCTAGCCCCCTGTATAGCCAGCGCACGGACATGCCGGATACTATTCGCCTGCGTTTGGGTACTGTCACTGAAGGCGACATCCCAGAACCCAACTACGAAATTTACTGTGACTCAAAGTCAGAATGGTTTTGTGAAAGTGACGAACGCCCTGCGTACAATCAGAACAAGTCCTGACCCAATATGGCTTACATCAGACCGATATAGTTCGCCACTTCGAACGCGTCTGGCTTGCCTTCTTCGTTGCCGAAGTAACAAATATCTTCCTGACGATCACCGTCGTAGACGCCCAGCACAAAATCACATTTATGACGGCGGGCCAGCTCGTAGAGAAAGCTCAACGGTTCTTTTAAGTGAGCGCGCTTGCGCACCTGAATATTGATACCGATACGGCGGTACTCGCCCTCCTCGTCTTTGTCGGCGAGCAAGTGAGCTCCGGTGTCTTTTTCCTCAACCCAGGAGCGAATCTCGGCTTCCAAATCGGCTGCGATATCCTGCAGTTCGTCGGCCTCGGCCTGCATATACACGTTAAACATGACTTTCATAGTGGGGCTATCGCTCTGGGCTGTGAGAAAGAGGCGCTATTCTACCGGTTTTACCTGCTGGCACCAGCGTTAAGGGTGGACGTTAACCAGCCAGCAATATCCCGTATCTGCGGCAGACAAACCTCGTGTTCCATGGCGTAGGTTTTGTATTCGGGAGCGAAGGCTTTGTCTTGCAGCTGTTTGATGGCACGCTGCCCCAGAAGCTCGGGTACCACGGGGTCGTGAACGCCGTGGGACACAAATATCGGCAGCGATTGATTCACCGGATTCACCGCAATACTGTCCGCGGTGGCAAAGTAAGTAGACAGAGTTATCAAGCCAGACAGTGGTTTGGTGTAGCTCAGCGCCGCCTGATAGGCCACCGCCCCGCCCTGGGAGAAACCGGCGACGATAATATTTTCACTGCTGATACCCCGCTCGATCTCTCGGTCGATCAGGTCGTGCACTGCGTTAGCAGATTGCAGAATCTGCGCTTCGTCGATCTTGCGATCAATATCCATGCTCAAAATATCGTACCAGGCGGGCATCACCATGCCGCCATTGATGGTTACTGGACGCGCTGGTGCATGAGGAAAGATAAAGCGCACCGCAAGATGCTCTGGCAACATGAGCTCGGGAACAATAGGGACAAAGTCGTCGCCACTGGCACCGAGGCCATGCAACCAGATGACCGCGTGGGTGGCTGGAGATTCAGGTTCAATCTCAACGCAAGGTAAATAAGTCATGGTTTCTCTTCATCAAAATGACACTTGCGTGCAGAATACCAGAGATAGATAACGCACTTAACCATTCCCGTGAATGCGCACAGAATTTCCCGCAGGACACTTCTATATGAGCTTATTATTCGAAGAAATCGACAGCCAGTCATCCAACCTGGGAGAAATTTCCCTGCGCAGAAGGCGCATTCCGGTGTTTGGCGACAAGGATATTTACGAAGTTAAGCTCGGCGATGAATTTCTCATGTCCAGCATGTTTGTCGAGGCCGAAGAAGCGTTATCGCGATTCGGGCTGGCCAAGGTATCGGGCGAGAATCTCAGCGTCGTTGTCGGCGGTTTGGGACTTGGTTATACCGCAGTTGAAGCTTTGAAGGACCAGAGAATTTCCGAACTATTGGTAGTCGACGCGCTCGATACCGTGATCGGTTGGCATAAGAATGAGCAGGTACCACTGGGCAAAGTTTTGAACGCGGACTGCCGTAACCGCTATATTCACGGCAGCTTTTTTTACTTGGCCACTGCCCCAGATACCGGTTTCGATCCGCAGCAGCTCGGCAAAAAGTTCGATGCCATTTTGTTGGATATCGATCACTCCCCGACGGAGTATCTCAACCCAGAAAACGCGGGTTTCTATACCACGGAAAACCTGACCCTGATGGCACAACAGTTAAAAGACAATGGCGTATTTGCCATGTGGTCACAAAACCTGCCGGAGCCGGATTTTGAGGCACTTCTGGGAACGGTATTCGCCAGTGTCGAATCCCACATTGTTTCGTTTTATAACCCTTTCCAGAATTGCGAGTCCACTAACTCCGTGTATGTCTGCATTAAACAGTGATAGTGGATCGATCAGTTCGCATCCCGGGAAAGCGAGAGTTCATTGCACGCTGTCATCCCGGCGAAAGCCGGGATTCAGAGGACGCTATGCTTTTGAAAAATCGATTCAGCCCCTTGCCGAAACGACAAGATTTGCGACTCAGGAGCCAGCGAAAAGCTTTGACTACTTGCCTTTAAAGTTCGCCTCACGCCGCTCCAGAAACGACATGACTCCCTCTTTCATATCGTCACTGGCCATAATCGGCAGCAGGTCGGTCATCATGCGGCCTTTGGATTCCGCTTCTCCCTGAATACGCACATACTTGGAAGACATCAGACTTCCCTGCACGCCCAGCGGTGCGGCTTTGGCGATTCGCTCGGCGATAGCCAATGCAGTTGGCAGTACTTCGTCTGGCGAGACAACCTCTTGAACCATACCCCACTGCAGTGCTTGCTGCGCAGTCCATTCATCGCCGGTCAGCAGGTAGCGCTGGGCGTTGGACCAACCGATTTCCTGAGGCAATCTTAAAGTTGCGCCGCCGCAGGCGTGAAAACCGCGCTGCACTTCCAGCTGGGCAAAACGGGTGTTGTCAGCCGCTACTCGAATATCACTGTTGAGCATCAGTTCAACACCGGCGGTGTAGCACAGACCTTTTACGGCGGTAATAACAGGTTTGCGCAGTGGCTCCCCTGTCAGACCGTACGGATCGATCTCGTCGTCAGCCAACTCTGGCAGCTGACCACCGCTCAATACCTCGGTCCAATCATCCAACTGTAAGCCAGCAGTAAAGTGGTCCCCTTCGCCATAGACGACAGCAACCCGTAGATCATCGTCGGTTTGCAACTGATGATAGGCCCGTGCCAGCTCGTGGAACATAGCCACTGTCAGGGCGTTGTACTTTTTGGGTCTGTTCCAGCCAATCAACAGAATATGACCGCGTTTTTCAACTAATACATCCATCATTTACACCTTGCTAGAGTGGATTTTTACGGGCACACACGCGCCGTTTGCAAAGTGATAGAGTACACTTTTTACGGCAAACTGTTGCTGGATATTACTGCCAAATGGCTGATCAAAAACACTGCTTTTTGAGTGCTTTGTTCAATGTCACGGTGGTAATGTGCCACTGTGCTATACCGATGTAAGTTGCGGCAGCTTTCTCAGCCGGGCAGCATTGACGTCGTAAAGCCGAGTCATCTATGGTTCATGATCCTGTTCACTGATAAGGACATCGACCATGAAATACCTGCGTGCCTCCCTCAGCGCCTGCCTGTTAGTGTTATTGGCTGCGTGTACAGAGCAGCCTCTCCCCGTCAGCGACCCTGACAGCCTGCGTCAGATTCAGACCGGCCCGATCGTTGGAAAAAGCGACAGCTACAACACCTATGCCTGGCTAAATATTCCCTACGCCAAAGCGCCAGTGGACGAGCTTCGCTGGCGTGCTCCACAAGCACCTGACGCCTGGCAGGATACCCGCCAGAGCATCAGCTACGGTCAGCCCTGCGTGCAATTTTGGGGAATGCTCTCAGGCGTTGAAGGCGAAGCCGGAGATATTGTCGGTAGTGAGGATTGCCTGAGCTTGAATATCTGGGCTCCCAAAGATATCGCCAACAACAGCAAGCTGCCGGTTATGCTCTGGATTCATGGCGGCGGCAATACCGTGGGTACGGCCAATACTTATCAAGGACACCATCTGGCGTCCGATCAGAATGTCATCTATGTGGGCATCAACTATCGACTCGGACTGTTTGGCAGTTTCGCTCATCGTAGTCTGCGCAATAGCAGCACAACGTCAGAAGATGCATCAGGTAATTTTGCCGTGCTGGATATGATTGCGGCACTGCAGTGGGTCCAGGACAACATCGCTGAGTTCGGCGGCGATGCTGACAATGTCACCATCTTTGGCGAATCCGCCGGTGGTCGAAATGTGTATTCATTGATTACCTCGCCCCTGGCCAAGGGGCTTTTTCACAAGGCAATTGTACAAAGTGGCTCCACTCATACCACCGACCTGGCTGCAGCCGAAGCATTTGTACAAAGCAACGGCAAAGGTTACCCGAACACCAGTAACGAGGTATTAGCTCAGGCTTTAATCAAAGATCATAGCGTTGCTGATCGCGAAGCGGCCAAGAGTTACATTGAACAACAAGCCGATGAATCCTTGGCTAACTACCTTCGCGGCCTCTCGCCTCAAGCGCTGATGAATCATATTCCTCACTCGGGCATCGGCATGTTTCGGGCTCCGCAAAGCCTCGAAGATGGTTATGTGCTGCCCGATGAATCTCTGATGAAATTGTTCGAGAGCTCGAAGCAGATTAATCGCGTCCCCATGCTCATCGGTAGCAATCGCGACGAGAGTAAAGTGTTTATGGCGCAGGACCCACAGTGGGTCGACAAGCTGTTGGGAGTATTTCCGAAAATTAAAGACCCGGAAAAGTACGATCGCTACGCTTCCTACTATTCGCAGCAATGGAAAACCCTGGCGGTGGACGAGCCTGCTAATCGTTTGAGTCAGCATCGTCCCGAGCAAGTGTTCGCCTATCGCTTTGACTGGGATAATTCCCCGGACAGCTGGCTGGTGGACTTGCCTGCCCTGCTTGGCGCTGGTCACGGATTGGAAATCAGTTTTATTTTTGGCGATTTTGTCGGGGGTTTGAGCATTCCGCAGTTGAATAATGACGACAATAAAGCCGATCGCGAGCAACTGTCCGAGGCCATGATGAACTACTGGGGTCACTTTGCTCACCACGGAGTTCCGGGCAAAGGCACTAATGGCAAGTTTCCCCATTGGCACCCCTGGAGCAGCGAGACAGACAATTTGATGATTCTCGATGGCAGCGAAGATCAAGGCATAGTGTCATCCGATTTGCGCCTGAGTGCTGCGGACCTGAAACAACGCTATTTGTCTGACCCAGCTATTGGTAGTGCCGAAGAGCGTTGCAAGCTTTACGCCCAGAGTTTCCTGGTGTCGTTTCAAGCGAGAGATTTTTGGAACCAGGAGGAGTATCAGAACTTTGGCGAAACAGGCTGCGCTGAATTTTCACCCTATCAGTTCAAATAGCCCTTAGAGTCGCAGCCACTTTGATAGAGGAATTTCCCAGCGCCCATATTCATAATCCGGTTTAAGCGGATTAGGTCATACATGAAGCTGAAGTACGAGGCATAAGAACGGGGCTGCTGAATTTATCCGGACTATTACAAACGCCCGTTTCTTGATTTCGGTCTCCTGTATCAGGCCATATTTAGGGTATGGTGGCGTCTATCAACTTCATCACACACCTGGTTAGTGAGACAGCATGGACAGACTTTCTGGTGTTTTTAAGCACTTTTCACCCTCTGCCCGGGTATTCTATTCTGGTACTGAATGTCGCCACGCCGCATTTGAAGACGAGCAATCCGGCGGCCATATACACATTCTCAAATCCGGTGGTTTGATCTTAACCTGTCCCGATGGTGAGTCTATTACAGTAACCGAGCCCAGCGTCATCTTTTTTCCCAGAAGCACGACCCATGCGTTCGAAGCTTGCGGCAACGACAATCTGGAATTGATCTGTGCTGCCATCGACCTCAATAGCCGTGTCAGCAATCCATTCTACGATGCCCTGCCCAATATTATTGTGGTGCCCTACCGCGATTTGGATGGCTTAGAGCCCGCACTCAAGGTGCTGTTTTATGAAGCTTTTGGCGATCACTGTGGCCGTCAGGTAGCGCTGGACAGTTTGGCAACCTACTTTCTGGTAATATTGCTGCGGCATTTAATTGAAGCCAATGTCTTCTCAGTGGGCGTACTGGCGGGGATGGGGGACAGTAAATTGATCAAAGCCTTGATGGCCATTCATGAGCGCCCGGAGCACACCTGGTCACTTGAGCGTCTGGCAGAGACCTGTGGCATGTCGCGGGCCAGATTCGCCAGCCATTTTAAAGCCGTAATTGGCTCTACCCCAATGGACTATCTCAACAGTTGGCGCATGGGCGTGGTGCAATCACTGCTTAAAGAAGGCTACGCCATCAAACAGATTGCTCCGATGGTGGGGTATCAAAGTGCCGCAGCTATGACCCGCACCTTTAAGAGCTGTATCGGAGTGCCTCCCAGTGAATGGCTGGATTCATTCAAGCAACAAAGTGAGCAACTCAGCCTTTAAATAAAAACCCTGATAGCCCTTCGCTAATGGCATTTTTGTGTGACTGCAACGGGATAAAACACAGAAAACACGCCATCTGAGACTTTCTGCATCATCATTGAGACTAACTGGATCACACGGCCTATGGTTCCGTGGGTACTATTATTTCCGTCATTTGGCACAGCGTGCCTACTGAAAAATAACCGTCCCAGGCGACGCAATACAGGGACATATTCCATAGACGGAGACTTATTATGAACACGACCAACATCAAGAAAATTGTTTTGAAATCTGCCCTTATCTCTCTGCTGGGTTTTAGTGCCAGCGGCTTTGCCGAAACTGGTGTAGTGCTGAGTGAAGGTAAAACCAATGTCACCGGAAAAACCGTAGGCGGTATCAGCAGCCTGATCGTGGGCGGCGCGGTTGCCGGTGGCCCGGTTGGATCGTTGCTGGGTGGTCTGGCAGGTTTCTGGTTGGGTGGCGAAGCCCAGGATCAACTACAGGCCAGCGAAAAGCTCTACGAAGTCAGGGATTCCAGCGGCAAGGTGCAACATTTCCGTTCACCCAATCACGAATTCAATGTAGGGGATAAGGTGGAAATTTCTGGTATTCGTATTAAACCGATCGCCAGTTAAGATTCCTGCCAGCCAGGGTGGCTATATTCATTAGCCCTATTCATTAGCTCTATCCGCTAGCCCTGCCGCAGAACCGGTTCATGGATTATCCGTGAACCGGTTTCCACATTAATCCTCTCCATTACTGCCTGACTCGCCCTTCCTGTCGCATACCACAACTTGAATACTGTATAGATATACAGTATAAATATGATTATGGATTCGACAATCAAACAACTCTTGCAGCTTCCAAATACCTGGCAGGCACGGCACCAGCCAAGGCAGGATGCGGCCTACCCCAGCGGTTTCTCCGATTTGGATAAAAACCTGCACCTGGGAGGCTGGCCTGCGGCCGCCACCACGGAGCTGCTACTGTCCAAACCCGGCTATGGCGAACTGCCATTACTGCTGCCTACACTGCGTCAGCGGCAACATCAGTCGCGCTGGTTCGCCATGATCGACCCACCTTTTACGCCTTATGCTCCGACCCTTCAGGCTCTGGGCATCGATCTGGAACGGTTATTGTTGATCTATCCAAAGAACCTCAAAGATCTGATCTGGAGCAGTGTTCAATGTCTGCAGTCGGAGCATTGCAGCAGCGTGCTTACCTGGGGTACTCACGCCGTATTGGACAATAAACAATTGAGGCGTTTACAACAGGCCGCCACCGTCGGGCAAAGCTGGTTTGTTTTGATGCGACCACAGCAGGCACAACATCACTCCTCGCCATCCGCTCTGCGAATGACACTGAGCCCCGCCGCTAATAGCCTGACAGTGAGAATTCTGAAACAGCGCGGAGGCTGGAGCGGCCAGAAATTACAACTCAATACCGCACATGAAACACCGACGGCAGCAAACATGGAGCGCCCCGTATACCTGTCACAACTGCCGCAGCACCCGTCGGAAAATGACGCCAAAGCCTCACGCCAAGGGCTCTCTCGGGTGCTGCCGCTCAAATCCAAGTTGAGAGCTCACGCTGCGCCCGAGTAATTCATATGTCTTTTACTCATACATCGTCGAGTAATGAGCTATGGCTGAGTTTGCGATTCCCACAACTGTCACTCGATCTATTACAGCAAACGGAATCACAAGGGCAAAACCAGCTCTTGGATCAGCCCACAGTCATCGCTAAAAATTCCAAGGTTTATCTGGCCTGTGATAAAGCTCATGCGCTGGGGATTAGTCCCGGTACATCGATTCATACGGCACTGTTATTGTGTGAGCCAAATTGTGATCCATCCGGCGAGGGTCAACTCAATGCCGACCCAGTGGGTATTTCCAGAACAAATCCGACTAGAACAAACCCTTCAAAAATAAACCCGGCGCATTCACAAACGTCTCTGCTAATTCGTCCCTACAGTGAGGAGAAAAATCACAACGCGTTACAGCAATTGGCTCAGCAAGCCTATGAATTCACCCCCTATGTCAGCCTTTGGGAAACGCAACAGTCTCTGTTGTTGGAACTGAGCAGCTGCTTGAGTCTGTTTGGCGGCCTTGAAAATCTATTGGAAAAAATTCGTCGACAATTGCAAGCCCGTGCGATTAATACGGTAGCAAGCCTCGCCCATACTCCCAGGGCATCATGGTTACTGGGCTGGTATCCGCAGGGCAATCTGCTGGATCGAGATTGGCAACTAAAATCTTCCATCGAGAGTAATGCCAGGGAAGTATTTTTGGGGCATCTGCAAAAGATAACTTTGGCAGAGCTGCCAGAGTTATCGCCCTTTAGCGAAAAATTATTGCGACAATTGCACAATATCGGCCTGAAAACCCTGGGCGAATTGTTTGCTCTGCCGCGCAATAGCATCTCCAGGCGTTATGGTCAGGAATGTTTAAAGCAGCTGGACCAGATCCGTGGCACAGCACCTGATTTGCAAGCCTATATCGAGCCTGCTGAACGCTTCTTTGCCGAGCGCCACTATCTCAGCGGTCTCGAAACCAGCGCTATGGTGCAGCAACCGGTCAACGAGCTGCTGCTAGAGTTCCAGCAATTTTTAAAGCGTCGCCAATTTCAGGCGGAGAGTTTTCACTGGCGTTTCTTTCACTTCGACAAAAGTCATTCCACCATTCATGTCGAACTATCCAGTGGCCATACGCGGGCCAGTATTTTTGAAGAACTCACGCTGCTGCAACTGGCAAAACATCAAATTCAATCTCCCATTGAAACCGTAGCACTGCACAGTGACAGCTTGTCCCGCGTAGCTCTGCACAATAAGCCCTTGTTTGCTGAATACGGCAACCACTCCGCGGGAGTCGCCGAGACCGGCACACTCTATGACACTTTGAAATCGCGTATGGGTCAGCAGGCCATCTATCAGCTGCAAGCCTGTAATGAACACCTGCCGGAGTATCGACAATCCTTGATACAACCCCTTTCGC
>Ga0256829_1002491_pt1 | contig 13678 bp, 8 predicted proteins | sample 131447metaG_FD_185979 | JGI IMG/M metagenome (GOLD analysis project Ga0256829, IMG submission 185979) | Hydrothermal vent microbial communities from Lau Basin, Pacific Ocean - 131-447 | ecosystem: Environmental > Aquatic > Marine > Hydrothermal vents | place: Pacific Ocean: Lau Basin | collected...
TATTTGAACGGCATACTCTCCTGAAGAATCAGGGTAAAATGACTGTTTGGTGGCACCTCCAACAGGGTTGTAAAGGTTTTTGGCATTACACCATTGGTAAACAGCCCCGCTTTGGTCTGCTGTCAGTCTGTTTCTGTTGATTGAAACGGTGGTGTCGATGGGAATTCTACTTGTTATGGAAGGGGGATATCCCCTGAAAACATCATAAAAAAAACTTCTGAAGCCAACGTTGTGGAGAATTAAATCATCACGTGCCTGGTTTTGCAAGTTTATGAGTGCATTATTCAACTTATAAGCTAAAGCATCTTTTCCCCCGATATACTTTTGTACGATGGTCGTGTATTGGTTATTGGCACTTCCCTGATAATAACCCCCCAGGCGAAATTGTGTTCCCGCCGGAGTAAACTGGTAATTGGCACCGATCAACTGAACCAGTCTGTTTTCCAATTGTTTTGTCGTATCGTTGATTTTGTCTGCGAGAGAAATTAAAGTACTGTCTTTTTGGCTTATTGCCTGGTTCATCAAATTTCTTATTTGTTGGTTAAGGTTCAATACTGAATTTGATTTCATGGAATAACTTTCCTGATGGACCTTTTCACCAGGCCACAGCGAAATATTAAGTTTGGGATGACTGTAATAGAATTGGGTCAGGCCTGTTTTATCCAGTGTACAGGTATCTCCGGAAACGGAAATGCGAAAAGTTGCCTGTTCCAGATTCCCTGCCCAACGGGCATTGATTTTTTGATGAATAAGTTGCGGATGGCCCGAATAAATTGTTTGCGGATGGCTTTCAAACTGAAAAGAACTGCCCCCTGCTTTTCCTTTCAGGATGAATTGTACTGTACTGTTTCCACGCGAAGAGATATAAGCCAGGACATCATATTTGCCGGGACCGTTATTTTTTAATGCCAGTGTTACGTCCTGTGACACAGTAACCGGGCCGGAGTTCGATTTTGGAATTTGCAGAAAATGATTTTCATTTGATAGCTTTACAGCATAAGTTCCTCCGGCAACGATCCACTTTTTCATTCCTTCTTCAAATCCGGGATTGGAAAGCATGTTCCACCAGATGTCGGGCCCCGATGTGAGAATTTTTTGAAATCCCGGGAAGGCCCATTCGTTCAGTTTCCCGTTGTGGTTCAGGTCATTATCCACTTCGTAGAGACTTGTTTTGCCATCAAAAAACATGAGATAAGCCGAAGCAATGCCCCTGTCGATAAAACGTCGTGTTGTAAGGATTGCCATGGGACGGGCGCACCACATGGCGTTCCCTGTATTTTTGGCGTTCCATGCCCCGCTCCACACCACTTGTTTGGTTGAATCCATGTATTCCCAGGCCTGTTGGACCAACCGGATATTGTCTCGTGCATCCGGTTTTAAAACATGAAAGTCCCACATAAAATAATGACCGGCACCTTCGGGCACCGGATTGTAAGATTTCGTCATAAAATATTCTGTGCCGGGGCCATAGGGGTCGTTGCCTGCAAAGGTTGGTGGAATTTTGAAATAGATAAGTATCCGGTCGGGGTTGGTTTTCCTGATTTCTTTGGTTATGGAATCATAGTAATCCATGATGCGATGGGGGTCGTTGTTTTTAACCAAAGTCCAGGGTTCTACAAACAGGTCGAAAAGCAGCCGGTGACTTTTGTTCCTGAATCGTTTGGCTACATAACCCCACCATGAAACCATTTTAGCCAGGTCACCGGGTTGGTCACTGGTAAGGCCGTAAAAAGTAAGTACCACCGCCAGGTTTTTGTTTAACAGGTCTGTAATAATGGAATCAGTTTGGTCTAATAATGAATCAACTTTCGGGCCGTAAGGCGGTCCCGAGGCTATGGCTTCCATCATGGGATTGTTACTTCCCTGGTATCGGATGCGCACACTTTGAAAACCTGCGTTTTTAATGGTGTCGCCGTAAGCCGGTTTGTATTTTGCTGAAAATCCAAGTTTTACATTTCCTGCTTCGGGTTCTAACAGGATGCCTTTTCCCAGCATGGAAACTGCCTGTGCCGGACTGATGGGCGGATCTGGTGCTTGGGCTATGGCGCTTACAACAAAGGAAAAACCCAGCATGGTCAACAAAAATCTTTTCATCAAGGTTATCCGAAAAGAATATATTAATTTACTTTCATGGTACTTGTTCATGCCAAACAAAAGTAAAAAAATGTTTTGTTGCCGGCTATGGAATAAAACAGGTTCCAGTCAATTAATCCTTCTTCAGAAAGGTGTTCTCTGTTTTCAGGTATGTAGTTATTTCATTTCAACTGCTCCCATATCTGGTTTTCCCGTTATGGGATTTCCGAGAATATCCTTTTTTACGGTGAGTCCGATGGTTAATCCAATGCTGTCGCCCGGAAGCTTTTCAATAGGAATCCCTTTGTTTTTGATCAGGGCAGCATTGGCAGGAATGTAGTCTGTTGCTTTCAGCCCGCCGGGAAAAGCAAACCCGGGATCTCCGTATAACGGAAGGCTGTCGTGTACCGGCAGGCTGGCAGGCAGTGTACCCCTGAAACGGTAAAGGTTGTTTATAAAAAGCACATTTTTCATTTTGGCACCCGGGATGTTTTCTCCGTTCCGGATGGTTGTTTGTGTTTTGCCCAGGATGTAAAAAATATTATTGGCTACCAAAAGCCCGCTGGTGGTAGGGGCCAGCGAAAAACCGGAAACAATCCCTTTTTTTACATAAATGGTGTTATTGTAAATATAATTGTTAAAAGGTCCTTTTTTCGGCATGTTGTGGCCTGTATAGTTGCTGATGAAAAGTATTTCCCCGTTCTGCATGGCACCATCCACCCCTTTTACCCGCCAGCCATCGTTAATGCTGATGTTATACCGGTAGCAGCAGTTATGGTCGTTGCCAAGGATTTCCACAAAACCGCCACCATTGCTTATGCTCATATTATATTGGATCACCACGTTGCGACAGCCAAAATCAATATGGGCACCGTGCGAGTCCATTTTGCCGTGGGCATACATAAAAGTATTGTGTTCGATGAGAACATTGGTACAACGCCAGGGCCATATGCCGCTGCCACGGCCATGCATACGCGGGTCCACCATGGAACCGGAATGATCTACCAAGTTACCGCTTACCAGAACATCTACACATTTTCCCGGTTGAATGCCCGGGCCCCCAATGTCGTTTAGACGGTTATTCAGTATATTAACGTGGTGGGTGAACAATGTTGTATCCTGTGCATCTGTTTTGATCTTTATCCCGGTGTGACCTGTGAATGCTATGCGACAGTTTTTTATGGTTATATCCGAAAAAGTGCCATCCGTGGTGCTGGAGAAACAGATGCCCATGCCCATGTTGGAAGTGGGGTTTTGCCCTCCTGCCGGCACCTGTGCCGATGCAAATATCTGATGAACGTACAACGCATTCAGAACAATATGACTACTGTGAAATCCTGCCGAAGCTTCTGCCAATACACCATATCGTTGATTTTTTGCCTCTGGTACAACCGGATTTCCCGCATTCGAAACAATTTCCAAGTGGTTTATTTTGAGATAGTTGCTGTTAGTGATTTGTACGCCGGCCAAATGACCCCTGGCATTGATCAACGGCAGGGGACGGGTGGTATCATCAGGATAGGCATCCACTATAACGGGCCTGGAGGCAGTTCCGTTTGCCTGTATTTTTAACGAGCCGTAAAAAACGGAACCTCTTTTTAAAAGTAGTTTTTCTCCGGCCTGGTACATGTGCTCACCGGCTTTGGCCAGCGATCTCCAGGCAGTTTCGGGCGATAGTCCGTTGTTATTGTCATTACCGTTTTGGCTGTCAACGTAGTAGGTGGTATTCTTGTTTTTTTCGGATTGGCTGGTTGCCGTGTTTTTTTGACAGGATGCAAACAAGGCCAAAGAAAATGATAAAAGAATGGCTATAATAAAGGAAGATAATATTTTAACAAAGTTTTTTTCCATTGTGAAAATGTCTTGAAACAAAAATAATAAAAACGGTGATGGTATTATCCGGATAATCACAGAAAAGAACCGGTTTTTCTGTCATGGTAAATAAAAAAGGTCTCAGTTTGCAAATTTCTGTTTTGCAAATTGAAACCTTTTCTTTAAAATGTTTTCTGAAAGGGGATTACCAACCTAAAATTTCCCTGAAGTCATAATCTTTCGGATTTTTAAGCCAGGCTTTGGCTTCTTCATAGTCGCTGGGTTCGATGAATTGCAACCCGTGTTCAAAGACCAGTTTTTGTTTTTCGCCTTCCATGTTGACAAGACGTGGTTTTACTTTTCCGGATGCATCAGAAACATCTTCGAGGTACAATGGTGCAATTTTACCGGAGTTGGAGGCCGTTACCATACAGGCGGTCCGGCCTTCATCAAAAAGTTTCTTTACACCGTATCCCAGAAGGCTGCAATACATCAGGTCGAAAGCAACAGGTTGTACACAGCGCAATTCGTAACCCAGTTCTACCGGGCGGCTTTTTACTTTCAGCCCCAGTTTTTTCAGTCTGTTTTGGAGTAATACATTAAATATATGTGCTTTGCTTACATTACCCAGTTCGGGATGTCCGTGTTCGTCATAAGTAAAGTCAATACCTGAATTTTTGATTTCATCTTCTGACATAAAATGGAAAACGCCTTCACTTACAATAGCTACACCGTAACCGATGCCCAGTATTTTTCGTTTGACAATAGCCGAAATAATCAGTTTGATGATCCGGTCGAAAGTAACGTCGACTTTGTAAAACATTTCCGGGATTATGATCATGGGAAAGTGGCTGGCAGCACCGATGCCGAAGGCCAAATGGCCGGCTTCGCGTCCCATGGCGGCTGTTACGAACCAGTTACCGGAAGTACGGGCATCTTCATACACTGTTTGGGCTATACGGACACCTTCCTGTTTGGCCGACTGGTAACCGAAAGTTGGTGTCTCTTCGGGCAGGGGGAGGTCGTTGTCGATGGTTTTGGGTACATGAATGTTTTGGATGCTGACATCATGATCGCGCAGGTATTTTCCCAGCCTGTTGGCTGTGGAAGCGGTATCATCTCCTCCGATGGTCACCAGTAATTTTACATTGTTATCGATGAAGAACCGGGTGTTAAATTCCGTATCTTTCGGTTTGTAGCGGCTCATTTTTAATGCCGAACCGCCCCTTTTGTGGATGTCATCGGCAAATTTAAAATCGATTTCCTGGATGTCGGGTTCAGGGGAAAACAAACCTTTATATCCTCCGTGGATACCAATGACACGGTATCCACCATCCAGAAAAGCCATGGATACGGTGCTGATAACGGAATTGATTCCGGGGGCGGGGCCGCCGCCACACAAGATGGCAATAGTATCTTTCATAAGAAATGAATTTAAGCCACAAAGATAAAAAATGCCTGAAGAGTATTTTTGTTTACCCCGAAAAATCTTGGCTCTTTTTTAAACAGAAAACAGGCAGTTCAAAAAATAAAAGTCCCTGTGCACTGACAGCAGGGACTTTCAAAATAAAAAATTGAGCAGTAAACTACTGTTCCTGGGCATCCATAACGGCTACCATGATCATGTTGACGATTTCGTTGACACCGCTACCCATTTGCAGGACATGGACTGGTTTGTTCATACCATTCAAAATGGGGCCGATAATTTCGAAACCGGCAGCTTTGTTCAGTAGCTTATAAGCAATATTGGCCGATGACAGGTCCGGAAAGATCATTGTGTTGACCGGTTTGCCCAGGATTTTGGAAAAAGAAAAGCTTTCTTTCATCAGTTCCTGGTCCAGGGCGATATTGGCCTGTATTTCACCATCAACCATAAGTTCGGGATGTTCTCTATGCAGCATGCAAACAGCCTGGCGCACTTTTACAGGTTCTTCGGCATCTACGGAACCAAAATTGGAATAGGAAAGCAGGGCGATATTGGGTTCCATGTTGAACCGTTTCACCACTTCTGCCGTTTGCAGGGTTATTTCCACCAGGTCGTTGGCAGTAGGTTGTTTGTTTACCGTACAGTCGCTAAGGAACAAAGGGCCTTCTTTTGTCATAACGATATAAATACCGCTTACAATTTGAACATTGGGCTTTCTGCCGATAACATGCAAAGCAGGCCGGATAGTGTCGGGATAATTTCGGGTGATACCGGAAAGCACAGCATCAGCCTCCCCGTTTTCCACAAGCATGGAACCGAAATAGCTGTCCAGTTTCATGTATTCTTTGGCAGCCATCAATGTCATGCCGCGCCGTTTTCGTTTTTCGAAGAGCTGCTTGACATAGGATTTCATTTTCTCTTTGTTTTCAGGAGCTTTGGGGTCTATAATCCGGACATTTTTCAATTCCAGCTCATGTTCGGTAATGACTTTTCTGATTTTCTTTTCGCTGCCCATTAATACCGGTTCGGCCAGTTTTTCGTTCATCACTATTTCAGCTGCTTTCAGAACTTTGTAGTCTTCGGCATCGGCAAGCAATACCCGTTTGGGATCTTTCTGGCAGGTAGCTTTCATTTGGCGTTTCAACGGGTTGGTCAGTCCCATGCGTTTACGCAGCTCTTCTTTGTATTTTTCCCAGTCTTCGATAGGGTTGCGGGCTACTCCCGATTCCATGGCGGCACGGGCCACGGCCGGGGCCACGGTTTCTATCAAACGCGGATCGGTGGGCTTGGGAATCAGGTAATCTTTTCCAAATTTCAGGTTGTTAGTGCCAAAAGCAATGTTGACTTCTTCCGGAACCGGTTCGCGGGCCAGTCCTGCCAAAGCTTTGGCTGCAGCCAGCTTCATTTCATCATTGATTTTGGAAGCCCTTACATCCAGGGCACCGCGGAAAATAAACGGAAAACCGAGCACATTGTTGATCTGATTGGGATAATCGGAACGACCGGTAGCTATGATCACATCATCGCGTGTTTTGGTAGCAAGATCGTAAGAGATTTCCGGGACAGGATTGGCCAAAGCAAAAACGATGGGATTGTCGGCCATGCTTTTCAGCATTTCCGGTTTCAGCAGGCCTGCTACCGACAGGCCCAGGAACATGTCGGCGCCTTTGATGGCTTCTTCCAGAGTATGGACCGGCTTATCTGTTACAAATTGTTTTTTAATATCATTCAGGTCTTTACGATCTTTATGGATAACCCCGTGGCTGTCTACCAAAATGATATTTTCGGGCTTGGCACCCAGCTTGATGTAAAGACGCGTACAGGAAACGGCTGCTGCGCCGGCGCCGCTTACTACGATTTTGATGTCTTCGATCTTTTTACCTATGATATCCAGGGCATTCAGCAGGCCTGCAGAAGAAATAATGGCGGTACCGTGCTGGTCGTCGTGCATGAGCGGAATGTCCAGTTCTTCTTTTAAACGGTCTTCAATATAAAAACATTCGGGAGCTTTAATGTCTTCGAGGTTGATTCCGCCAAAGGTGGGGGCAATAGCTTTTACTGCTTCAATAAGTTTGTCCGGGTCTTTTTCATTAATTTCAATGTCGAAAACGTCGACATCTGCAAAAACTTTAAATAACAAACCTTTGCCTTCCATAACGGGTTTTCCGGCCAACGGACCAATATCGCCAAGGCCCAATACGGCGGTGCAATTGGAAATAACAGCTACGAGGTTTCCCTTGGCTGTATATTTGTAAACATCCCCGGTATGTTTTTTAATGGCAAGACAGGGATCTGCAACGCCGGGGGTATAAGCCAAAGATAAGTCACGTTGGGTTGAATAGGGTTTCGTAGGAATGACTTCAATTTTTCCCGGACGCCCCAATGCGTGGTAATTGAAAGCGTCTTTTCTGAATAATTTATCCATGATTATTTTTTGATTTTATTTGAATTACAATAATACAACATATCCTGATAGATGCTACCTGAGAATAAAAAAAATGGTGTGAAATATATCACAATTTAAAGTTATCAGGATTGAATTTAATACTAAAAACCCCCTGTTTTTTGGGCAGGGGGCATCAAAAAAATGACAAATAATTTTATTTATGTTGCAAATTGTTCATTGCCTGGGCATCCATCACCGAAATCATGATCATATTCACGATCTCGTTTACACTGCTTCCCATTTGTAACACGTGTGCCGGTTTGTTCATTCCGTTCAAAACGGGGCCGATAATCTCATACCCTGCTGTTTTGTGTAACAATTTATAAGCAATATTGGCGGCTTCCAGGTTGGGAAAGATTAAAGTATTGACCCGTTTGCCGAGCAATTTTGAAAAAGGGAAACTTTCTTCCATTAATTGCTGGTCCAAAGCTACGTTGGCCTGTATTTCACCGTCTACCCGTAAATCGGGATACAGGGTATGAAGCATTTTGACTGCCTCGCGGATTTTAGCGGGGCCTTTCGCATTGACAGAGCCGAAATTGGAATAAGAAAGCAGGGCTATGTTGGGCTCCAGTTTAAAACTTTTTACTACAGCAGCCGTTTGCAAAGTTATTTCCATCAATTTCTCTGCCGACGGATTTTTATTTACTGTACAGTCGCTCAGGAACAGCGGTCCTTCTTTGGTTAGTACAATGTAAGTGCCGGAAACTACATTCACATCTTTTCTTTTACCGATCACCTGTAATGCAGGACGAATGGCCGAAGGATAATTTCGTGTAAGCCCCGAAAGCAAAGCATCAGCTACACCGTTTTCCACCAGCATAGCACTGTAATAAGGTGGTAATTTCATTTTATCTTTTGCCGACTGCAGGGTTATGCCGTGACGCTGGCGTTTTTCGAAAAACTGTTGTGCAAATTTCCTGCTTCTTTCTTTTTCTTCTTTGGATTTCATGTCAATGATCTCCACATTCTTCAGTTCCAGCTTGTTCTCTTTGATAATTTCTTTAATTTTCTTTTTATCGCCCAGCAAAACAGGAACGGCCAGTTTTTCATTGACAGCGATTTCAGCAGCTTTTAATGTATTGTAATGTTCGGCGGAAGTCATCAATACCCGTTTGGGTTCTTTTTTGCAACTGTTTTTCATTCTGCGTTTTACAGGATTGGCCAGCCCCATTCGTTTGATAAGTTCTTCCCTGTATTTATCCCAATCTTCGATGGGGCGCCGGGCCACGCCCGAGTCCATGGCAGCTTTGGCCACAGCCGGGGCAATGGTGGTGATCAACCGCGGGTCGGTTGCTTTTGGCAGGATATAGTTCCTTCCGAATTTTAAATTATGGACACCATAAGCAATATTTACCTCTTCGGGGATTGGTTCTTTGGCCAGGGCTGCAATGGCTTTCGAAGCAGCGATTTTCATTTCATCGTTGATGGCAGTGGCCCTCACATCCAATGCGCCACGGAAAATGTATGGGAAACCCAACAGGTTATTGATCTGGTTAGGATAATCGGAACGGCCGGTTCCCATAATGACATCCGGGCGGGTGGCGATAGCTTCTTCGTAAGAAATTTCAGGAACAGGGTTGGCCATGGCAAAAACGATGGGATTGTCGGCCATAGACAGCAGGTATTCTTTTTTGAGTACTCCTCCGGCAGACAAACCGAGAAACATGTCGGCCCCTTTAATTCCTTCGGCCAGCGTGTGGATGTTTTTGTCGGTAGCAAATTTCCTGTTTTCGTCGGAAAGGTCGGTTCTGTCTTTGGTAAGGATGCCGTTTATGTCAGACATAATGATGTTTTCTGGCTTTACGCCCAGTTTAATATACATGGATGTGCAGGCGCATGCAGCGGCACCGGCACCACTCACAAACAATTTTATCTGACTGATGTCTTTGCCGACGATTTCCAGGGCATTCATCAGTGCAGCACCGGTGATCATGGCTGTACCGTGTTGATCATCGTGCATGACGGGGATGTCCAGTTCGGCTTTCAGCCTTCTTTCAATTTCAAAACATTCGGGAGCTTTAATGTCTTCGAGGTTAATGCCCCCAAAGGTAGGAGCGATAGCTTTTACGGCAGCTACAAATTTATCCGGGTCTTTCTCATCCACTTCAATGTCAAACACGTCTATGTCTGAAAAAACTTTAAACAAAAGGCCCTTTCCTTCCATCACCGGTTTGCCGGCCATGGGGCCAATATCACCCAATCCCAGAACAGCAGTGCCATTGGAGATAACAGCCACCAGATTGCCTTTTCCCGTGTAACGGAAAACATCCCCCGGATTGTCTTTGATGGCCAGACATGGCTCGGCTACTCCCGGAGTGTAAGCCAGTGATAAATCACGTTGTGTTGAATATGGTTTTGTGGGAAGGACTTCTAATTTCCCCGGACGCCCCATTTCGTGATAATGAAAGGCATCTTTTCTGAATAATTTATCCATTTTTTTAAGTTTTTTTAACGGGCGGCAAAAGTACATTTCCTGTTCAGTCGTTGTCCTGTCAAAAACAAATAAATCACTTATTTAGAAACTATTTAGAAAGACATGTCAGATATGTTGATTTTCATATATTTGCGGGTATATGATCTTATTAAAAAACATGATAATGGTGGGGGGTACAGGCAGGAATACCGGCAAGACCTCTTTCGCTGAGAAGCTGATCAAAAAGTTTGGGAAAATGGTTCCGGTAACTGCCGTTAAAATTGCCAATATCAAACCGGGAGGTGAACGTTTTCACGGACATGATGTAACAGGTTTTGCAGAGAAAATCCGAATAGAAAAGGAAACCCGGCAGGATGGTACCAAAGACAGTATGCGATTTTTAAAGGCCGGCGCAGTGGCTTCGTGGTATATCCAGACAGAGGATGCTTTTTTGCCGGAAACTTTTCCTGAAATTGAAAAGGTCCTGAAGGAAGCCCAATGGATTGTTTGCGAATCGAACAGCCTGCGAAAATTTGTTCAACCGGCTTTGTTTATTATGATAAAAGGGCCAACCCTGGCAGAAACCAAAAAAGATATCCCCGGACTGTTGCAACAGGCAGATGCCATTCAGGATGCCTTAAATTGGGAACAATTTGATGCGCTGGTGAAACGGATTGATATCCGCAAAGGGAAATTTGTTTTTTTGGAATAGTTAAAAGGGGCGGAGTTTTTTTACTTTTCATTTACCCTGTTTCTTCCACAACCGTTTGCACCCGGTATTTCATGCTGTTAGCTTCCAGTGCGACGAGATGGCCGTAACCGGACAGATGTTTTACATAAATGCCGTTGTCCAGGTCGACAGACACAGGGTTTTCTTTCCGAACAGATTGGTCTATGGTTTTTAGATCGACAGGCATATGTCCGTGAACCAGTATTTTATGATCTATTTTTTCGGGTTTTACACTGAATTCCCTGATCCACAACATAGAACGGATATCACTAAAAGGATCATCGATATAAAAATTCAACCCGGCGTGAACGGCAACAAGGTTTTCTGTTTCGAGGAAATAGTCCAGTGCTGCCATCCAGCGAATGTATTTTTCCGGAATATCAGCAACACGGGTGACATTAAAACTTTTCATGGTCTGTATTCCCCCGAAACTTTCCCATGCTTTTTGCAATTGTGATTTTGACCACCATCCTCCGGGAAGCCTCCTTTCCTTTTCCGCTTCCCATGTCTTGACACAGGTGTCTTCATGGTTTCCTTTCAGGGGAATAATGTTGTATCCATCTTCCTGCAACTGCATAATAAAATCGAGGACCCCTTTGCTGTCGGGGCCGCGGTCGATATAGTCGCCGAGAAAAATAAGCCGGTCAGATTTGTCCGGTTTTATTTGTTGCCCCACCATGGTCTTCAGTGTGGTGGCAAAACCGTGTATATCAGGAATGATCCAGGTTTTTGGCATGGGGAAGTATTGCTTTTAGGAACAGAAATGGTTCAGCGCCGGAAATTTTTCCGGCGCTGAACCAAAAAGATTATTTCCCTTTGGCCTGGTTGGCGACTTTTTCCATTAATTTTTTAACCTCTTCGGGATCTCCGAGGAAGTAGTCTTTCACCAGGTTGATGTCATTATCGAACTCAAATACATAAGGGATTCCGGTGGGGATGTTGAACTTCAGGATTTCTTCTTTGCTCATACCTTTCAAGTGCATTACCAGTGCCCGCAGGCTGTTTCCGTGGGCAGCTACCAATAGGTCATCCTCTTTTTTCAGTGAGGGTTTGATCTCATTTTCCCAATAAGGCAGCATGCGTTCGATGACCTCTTTCAACGATTCTGTTTTGGGAAGTTCGTCAGGTGTGAGTTCTGCATAGCGGGGATCGAAACGGGGATTTCTTTTGTCCTCATCCGAAAGAGGCTCGGGCGGAACATCAAAACTGCGGCGCCACATCAGTACTTTTTCGTCGCCGAACTTTTTGGCCGTTTCCGCTTTGTTCAACCCCTGCAGGTTGCCATAATGTTTTTCGTTGAGCCGCCAGCTCTTGCGCTCTTCGATCCACATCAAATCCATTTCCTCCAGCATCAGCCATAGCGTTTTAATGGCACGCGTCAGATAAGAAGTATAAGCCAGCCGGAACCGGTAACCTTCTTTTTTCAATGTTTGTCCTGCTTTGATGGCTTCCTTTACCCCCTGTTCCGACAGGGGCACATCGGTCCATCCCGTAAAACGGTTTTCCTTATTCCAGACACTTTCACCGTGCCGTACCAATACAAGTCGTTTCATAATCTAACTATTTTAATCTATTTTAATTTTTTTGTTTTTTATTCCCTTTTAAGGTCGTATCTTTGTTGTCAAATGTAAGCTCCCAAATGAAATTTCAAACACCGGCATTTATTCACCGTCTTTTCCCGGAACTCCTTTGGAATGTTGCCGTTACGGACAATATTATTTATCTTACATTTGACGATGGGCCTCATCCGGTCATCACGCCAAAGGTACTGAATATTCTGGAGCAATATGATGCCAAAGCTTGCTTTTTTTGTGTGGGGAACAATGTGCAGCGTTATCCGAAAATATTTCATTTGGTTAAAGATGCCGGGCATTTGATCGGCAATCACAGTTATCATCATATTAACGGATGGCGCACTCCTGATGATCTTTATTTTGAAGATGTGGACAAGTGCAACAAACTGGTAAGATCGCACTATTTCAGGCCGCCTTACGGCAAAATCAGGCCTTCACAAATGAGGTACCTGAAAAAACATTATCAACTGGTTATGTGGTCGGTAGTGACCTATGATTTTGATCGGGAAACCACGGGAGAAGAATGTTTTCAAAGATCGGTAAACAAGACCACGAGAGGAAGTATTGTGGTTTTCCATGATAGTGAAAAAGCAGAAAAAAACATGTTGTATGCCCTGCCGAGGTTTTTAGAGTATTTTTCTGAAAAAGGATTTCGTTTTGAGACCTGGGAGTAAAACCTGACACTTACCTTTCAAATTTAAAATTACCTGTCTCCGTATCCTTTCCTGAAATTTTTGTATTTTCGAATGATAAATATTAAAATCAGGACAACTATGGCACCACCACCGGATTATTTGCTGGAAAAAGCCCGTAATTACTGTGCTTATCAGGAGCGTTGCATTTTTGATGTGAAAAAAAAACTTCTGCAATGGAAAGCTACCGAAGATACGGTGGAGGAGGTTATCAAAAAGCTTAAAGCGGAAAACTACATTAATGAAGAAAGGTTTGTAAAAGCTTTTGCTTTGGGAAAATTGCGTCACAATAAATGGGGCCGGAATAAAATTTATTATGCCCTGAAGCAAAAACAGGTTCCCGATCTTTATATCCAAATCGGCCTGGGCGAAATTGATGAAGCAGAATACATCAACACACTGAAAGTAATTTTGTCTTCCAAAAAGGTAAAAGCAAAGGATGAATTTACCCGTTTGAACAAACTCGTACAATATGCTGTACAAAAAGGTTTTCAGCCCGAGCTGATATG
>Ga0256829_1002492_pt1 | contig 13671 bp, 13 predicted proteins | sample 131447metaG_FD_185979 | JGI IMG/M metagenome (GOLD analysis project Ga0256829, IMG submission 185979) | Hydrothermal vent microbial communities from Lau Basin, Pacific Ocean - 131-447 | ecosystem: Environmental > Aquatic > Marine > Hydrothermal vents | place: Pacific Ocean: Lau Basin | collected...
TATAGGCATAAGAACAGCAAGAGCTACCATGCTTTCTAGAGTCTCTGAAAAAAGTCCTATAACGAAAGAAGCAACTATGGCAGTAAAAAGATTAAAAGCAAGCCAAGTTGCTCGTTTACGTCCTGCGGGGAGTATCTCTTCATCCTCTTCGGCTTCATCATTTACTCCAGCAAGATTATACATCTGTTCTGTTGCATGCTCGTTGATAATATCATAAATATCATCAGAAGTGATACGCCCAAGAAGTACACCATAAGCATTAACTATTGCTAAAACAGAGAGGTCATACTCTTCAAATAGATGCACAGCCTCTTTTATATCATCAGTATCTATTGCTTTTATAGGTTCAAAATTCTCTTCACTTGATTCTATGTTGGCTATAACTGTTTGAGAAAAATCAAAGATAAGAAGGTCATCTAAGCCTACTGCATATTTGAGCTTTTTATCCTCATCTGTGATAAAAAGATTTTGAACATTCTCAATCTCATTCTCTTTACGAAGTCGAGCAAAACGCTTAATAACATCTTGGACAATCTCATCTTTAAAAGCAGTAAAGAGCTCGAGCTGCATATGTGCACCCGCTGCATCTTCATCATAAGTCTGGAGCTTTTCTATCTCCTCTTGGTCATCTTCATGCAGATTCTCAAAAACCTTGCTTGCTACTTCTCCATCTGCTTCTTCAAGCTCTTGCATAAACTCTACTTGGTCATCAGACTCAAGTTCAGTAACGGCGTGAGAGAGTTCATCTACACTAAGGTTTTCAACAACATCATCAAAGTATCTATCAGGGAGGGCTAAGGCAACATCCCCAACCAGATTTTTAGGGACAAGTTTAATGGCAGCAGAGAACTCACTATCACTCAAGCTTTTTAAAATTTTGGCAATATCGCTAGGGTGCATATCACCTATTTCGTGAGCACTTAAGTAGTCTTGTAGTTGATTCATAAGTGCCATTATAGCAAGTTATTCTAAGAGGGATTTTTTGTAAGCTCTTTGCTCAAGTCTACATAGACTTTTGCATACATACCCGGGAAAATTTTATCATTTGTTTTTTCAAAATGTACACGTATTTTAAAAGTATGTGCCATAGGATTTGCACTTGGAACTATTGCTTTTATATATCCAGATGCTACATAATTGAGTGAAGGTATTTTTATATTCACTACTTGTTTTCTTCGTACATACTTCAAGTCAGACTCTGCTACTTCTGCTTCTATTTCAAGATGATTCATATCTACTAGTATCATTGTAAGCATTCCAGGCGCCACCATATCACCAACTTGAATTCTTCTCTCTACTAGTATTCCATCACTTGGTGCTTTGACTTTTAAGTAACCAGCAATAGTCGCAAACTGTTTGGTTTTTTCACTTGCTTGGTCTACTAAAACTTGTGCAGATTCTATGGAAGCCGTAATATTATCCATACTATCACTCAGATCTGTCATATTACTACGAAAATTATTAGCGGACATCAGTTTTCTATCACGTTTGAGCCGTTTTTTTCGTTTTTTAAAGATATTGAGTCTTGTTTGATAAACATTTATCATGAGTTTGGCTTGTTCTAATGCTAAATCAGCCTGAGACTCCATAATGTCGAACTCCGCTGATTCTAATTCAAACAGAGTATCCTCGCGCTCAACCATATCGCCCACTTCAAAGTGAATCTTCTTCACATACCCCATATAACGAGCAGGAATCATTTTTTTGTTATTTGAGATAACTGTACCAGTGAGAATAAGCTCAGCACTAAAAAGTGAAGCGAAGAGAGTACATAAAAGTAAAAGTATTTTCATATATGCTTACCAGTTCCGTATTTCTCTATGGCACTTCATACACTGTCCCATTATTTTTGTGTAAGCTTGCGTTGCCTGTGCGGAGTCTCCAGCTTTAAAGCGTTGCAAAATAGTCAAAGATTTTTGATTTATTTTTTTTACTATTTTATTAGTCATTTGAAACTTTTCATCCATATAGCGTTCCATGACATCTTTTTTCTTTGTCTCTTCTTCTACTGGCTTCACTTTTATTATCGTATTGGAAAGTTTTTCAACTCCTGCTGCAACAGTATTGTAGTTATTGTAAAAGAAACCACTTTGAATGACATTCATCGCTTCCGCCATGCTATTCATATCTGTTATTCTATCTTCTTTTGTATATGTTGCTGCCTGAAGTAATGCACCACATACCATAAATCCTAAGAGAATTTTTTTCATTTGAGACCTTTATAAATAGTATATCTATTGCTAACATTATAACTAAAATCCATTTAAATAATAAAATATTTTCTAATTCTTAAATTTATATAAGTTTTATCAAATAAATATCACAAATTATACAATTACAAGATTGTTTAGCACCCAAGTCCCTATTTTAAGTTCTTATTAATTGTAAAGGGGTTATAGTTCATATAACTCTCGATAGAAAAAGGAAATAAATGACAAAAAAATTACTTATAAGTGCGGTTGCTGCAGTTGCTTTAACTACATCACTATCAGCAGATTTTAGTTTTGGCGATATGTTTAAAGACATGAAAGATGGTGTGACTTCAATGAGTCATGATGCAAAAGATGTATCTAAATCAGCGGTAGATGGTGGAGTGGAAGTCTCTAAAAGTGGTGAACGTACAGTTACAAATGTAAGTCACGATGCAAAAGATTCAACAGTAAAAATGAGTGATGATCTTAAAACAAGTGAAATTTCAACTGTCAAAAGTGGCTCAGATACTACTACTGGTATTTCAAAAGATCTTCGTGATTCTACTGTTGAAGTATCAGAAGATTCAAAAGATTCTATTGCTAACACATCAAGAGATTTTAAAGACTCTAGTACAATGGCAACTAAAGATTTTAAAGACTCAACAGTTGCAGTTTCTCATGATGCAAATGATGCAGCAAAAACTACATCGAACAACTTAAATGATTCTACGAAGACTACTTCTAACAACTTTAACGACTCTACTAAAACAGTATCTGGTGATATCAGAACTTCTAGTACAACAGTTTCAGATGATTTAAAGGACTCTTCTAACACTGTTTCAAACAATGTTAACGATTCAGCTAAGACAGCAACAAACAATATGAATGATTCTACTAAAACTATCTCTAGCAATGCGAATGATTCTACTAAGACAGTTTCAAACAATGCAAACGATTCAACCAAGTCAGTTTCAAAAAACATCAATTCAGATGATTACCAAGACTACTTAAAACTTAAAGCTAAATATGAAAAAGGTAACTTATAATTTTTAGCCCCTCTCGTCACTAACACACACTCTGTGTGTTAGTTCTCTTCAAACATTTATTTTATGTTGTTGGATTTCCATGATGTACCTCTGGTGCTATCTCTTCTACATCCATATTTGATGCATTCACACCTTCGCCCTCTTCACAAATCACTGTACCATTTTTAGGACAGATTGCTGTTGCTTTTGCCATAAGCACTGGTATATAAAAGAGTGAAACAGCAGTAGATGCCATACTTCCAAAGATAAGAGCAATACCAAGACCACCAAAGATAGGATCAGTTGCAAGAAGCAATGAGCCTAGTATAATTGCTACAGCTGTAAGTAAGATAGGCTTCGCACGTGTTGCTGTTGAGAGAGCGATAGCTCTATTTTTCTCTATTCCACTCTCTATAAGAGATTTTGTAAAGTCAATAAGAAGAAGTGAACTTCTAGCACTAATCCCCATCAAAGAGATAAATCCTATGAGAGATGTAGCAGTCAAATAAAAATGTACACCTGTTACGAAGTGTAAAAAGATTATATCTGTAATATAGTGACCGATAATCACACCAATGATAGACAAGAAACTTCCTACTAGAACTATACCGCTCAGAGCAAAAGATTTATAGTAGACGACCATCAGTAAAAACATCAAGACAAGTGCAGAGATAAAAGCACCACCTAAGTCTCTAAAAGTATCTAAAGAGACTTTCATCTCTCCATCCCATCTTACTAAAACTTTCTCACCTGTCTGCTTATCTACAAGGGCAAGGTCAAACATATAGGTACTTGCTCCAGTAAGACGCTCGACTTTAAAGTCTCTTTTGAGTTTAGTTATCATAAGCTCTCTCGCATCCATCAGAGGATACACCTGTGAGACTAAGTCACACTCTGCTGTAACAGAGACCATATTTCTCATATTTTTTTTGAAAATAGTTGGATTAGCTACTGTCGGTACAATAGAAACAACCTCTTTAATAGGCACCATTATGCCCTGTTTATTCATCAGCTTTAAGCGTGATAGCTTCAACTCTAACTGCTCCTTAGTAGCAGATTCTAGTGTACGTGTCTTTTTATCTAAGGAGACAAAAATAGGAATCTGATCTTGCTGTTGTATAGAGTTTTTTGTCGCTACAACACTTCCCTTAAAAGCCATATATAAAATATTACTCACTTGATTTACAGAGAGATGCGAGCTTATAATTTTTTCTACATTAGGAATAATTTCAAACTTCGTATAAATATCATCCTGCATCACATCTACATCCACCAAGCCATCAGTTTCTTTAAGTGAGGATGCTACTATCTTAGAAGTTTCTCGTAAAAGTAAGGAGTCTTTTCCATACAAGTTGACTACAATAGTTGCAAGAGTAGGTGGACCAGAAGGCATCTCTACAAAACGCACATGTGTTCCCTTATAAATATGTTCACATTTACCTTGTATCACAGGGCGAAGGCGATGCACCATCATGTAGGATGGTTCTTCTCTCTCATGTTTATCTGTAAGGTTTATAACTATTTCTGCTTGATTTTTGAGAGACTTAAAAGCACTCCCCTTAACAAGTCCAGCATAATCAAGTGGTGCACCCTGTCCTAAAAAAATCTCCATATTTTTCACAGCAGACTCTTTTCTCATAATACGCATCACACATTCAGAAACTTCTCGTGTTTGGTTAACAGTTGAATTTGTAGCCGTATCTACATAGATACTATAAGTATCTGCACTTTTTCCAGGAAGCATTTTTGCTAATACAATTTTTGTCGGTATCATAGCAAGTGAGAACAGAAGAAATCCTAAGACAATAAATCCAACTTTTCGTTGTCCTTTTTTAGAGCTTACTATATTATATATTCTCTCTTCAAAAGTCATTAGTGCTCTCCTCTTTTTCGTTTTATAAGTTTTCGTGCTAAAAATGGCACAAAAACATAAGCTACAAAGAGAGAAACACCAAGAGCAACAGGAACATTGAGCGGAATTGGAAGCATAAACTGCCCCATCATTCCTCCAACAAACGCCATTGGAATCATAGTAAGCATAATAGCAATAGTTGCTATATTTGTCGAAGGACCAATTTCATCAGTAGCTTCGATGATGATACGATCAAAACTATGATCTTTTGTCTCTTTTAAATGCATTCGCCTGTGAATATTTTCAATAACGATAATAGCATCATCCACGATAAGCCCAAGAGAGAGTAAAAATGCAAAAAGTGTAATACGATTAATAGTCTGGTCTGTCATAAAAGCAACAAAAAGAGTAGCTGCAAGTATCATAGGAACGGCAATAGTCACCACTAAAGACTCCCTCCACCCCAAAAATGGAATCAAAATTAGAGAGATAATTGCGATAGTAAGTACCAAGTGATGCACTAGCTCATTAACCGCTTCATCTGCCCGTTCACCATAGTTTCGAGTGATAATATATCCAAGTCCATTGGCATCTAAAGCTTCAGAATTTTCCTCTAGTGTCTCCAAAACAGCATCTGCTAAGTGAACGGCGTTAGTCCCTTTGAGTTTTGAAACAGTTAATGTGACTTGATCTTGTGTCTCACTAAAAGGTGATCCATCTGCCTTATAGGAGATAAAGGCCTCTTTATAGTTTTGAATATCATAGTAGTATTCTATACTTGCTAAATCTTTTAGATAAATAAGCGAACCCATATACTGAGCAATAATAAGATTTTTTAAATCATCTATAGAATTAATGGCATTTTTCACACCAAAAACTACAAGCCTATTATTCTTTGTAGGTAGATTCACCTCAGGTGCATTTTTGGCAATAGCTTGTATTGATTGCACAACTTGTCCTATAGAGATATGATAGGCTGAGAGTTTATCTAAATCTAAAAGTACATTAAACTGAGGTTTTTTTGCTCCTTTGAGTGTTGTTTTACTTATATTTTGTATGGCGTTAATATCTTGTTGTATATCTTTTATCTGTTTGTAGAGTTTTATATGGTCTATACCTAACTCTTTTTTCTTATAAAAAGCAACTGTTACTATAGGCACATCAATATCTATGTCAAATGGTTTTACAATTGGCATCATAGCCCCACCAGGTATCTCATCCATATTTTGCATGACTTTATCGTAGAGTTTTAAGTTAGAGCTCTCTCTATCTTCACCAATTTTATACTGAACATTTACCATGCCAACATTATTCATAGCCGTAGAGTAGACGTCTTTGACACCCTTTATCTCACTCATACGACGTTCAAGTGGTTTTAAAACTGCATTATTAACTTCATCTGGAGAGGCTCCGGGCATTGCAACTATTATAGAACCACCACTCACAGCGATTTGAGGATCCTCTTCACGTGGCATAACTTCAAGAGAAATATAGCCTAATGCTAAAATAGCAAAAGCGAGTATGGCAGTGAGTGGGTTATTTAAAAATCCTCGAGAAAGGGTTCCTGCTATATTTTTAGGTTTGAGTTCTTGAGTATCTGGCATCTATTGTAACCCGAGATAGTGCTCATAAGATGTATGAAGATTTTTCACTATGTTTTGTATATCTTCCTCATGTAGCTCATTTTCTTTTGCATCTTTAGAGAGTTTACTCATAAACTTATTGCCATTAGCACCTAAACCTAACTGAGGAATATTCTTTTTTGACCAAGGAGAGCGTTTGAGTCTTGCATAGCTTATGACATCATCAAAAAACTTGTTTGCATCATCATACACTTTATCTTTTAACTGTTCTAAGCTTTTATACTGATACTCATCCAAACCATCTGCACTGAGTTTCCCAAGTAACTCATCATTCACACTATACTCCTTGGCATATTTTAAATAACGATGTGAATGATAAAGTTCTATCTTTTCCTTATCAAACATCATATAAGCGATGACTTCTACATTGTAAAACTCACTCTTTTGTGCTAAATGCAGAAATTTTTCTATACTATGTATCTCTTTATCATTTAATGAAGTAGAGTATGTGCGGAATATATTTATGTTGTTATCTTCTTTATAGGTAATAATATAATCTACTCGAGGTGTAATCCTTCTTACTTGTTTTAAGTTTATTTTTGTGTTTTTATATTCATAAAAAGAAGAACCTTTCTTATCAATTGTTGTCAGTCTATAAACACCGACTCCTAATAACACAAGTATAATTAAAATTGCAACTTTGCTTAATAAATCTAATATTTTCATATATTCCCCTTTATAAGGATATTCTATATTATAATGTATAAATTTTAGCCTTATAAAGTTTGAATTGTACAGAAGAACATTATTGTTTACATTTTTACACACTAAAGATTAAATTTATCACATTTTTTCTCTTTATAATGTTTTTACTATAAATAAACTGATATTATTTAATGTATATTCATACGAAAGGGAAACTACATGAACAAAAAATTACTATTATCATTTCTATTTATCTGTCTCACTCTTAGCCTCAGTGCAAAAAACATTGATGCATCTATGCTCGTAAAAAAAGATGGGCTTACTTATGAGAAGTCTCTTCAGACATTATTTACAGGGAATGCTTACTTTTTCTTTAAAAATGGAAAGACAAAAAAAGTTGTACCTTACTATAACGGTCTTATTGATGGTCGGCTTATGGAGTGGCGTAAAGACTCTACGGTTAAAACTATTGCTTACTTTAGACAAGGGAAGCAAGATGGCGAATACATTGGTAGTTATGCTAGTGGAAACAAGGCCATTGTCGCTTACTATAGAGATGGGAAACAGGAGGGTGAAGTAGCAACTTGGTACCCAAATAGAACAAAAAAAAGTTCTGCCTACTATAGAAATGACCTTCAAAATGGTGAAGCTAGAACATGGTATGAAAATGGCAATCTAAAATCTCAATCTTACTATAAAAATGGTACTAAAGATGGTCTTTTTAAAGAGTGGCACCAAAATGGTAAGCTCTCAGCAAAAGCAACTTACGAAAACAATAAAATCGTAGGTACACCAATGTTTTATAGAGAAGATGGTACTTTAATTGCTAGTAAATAATTAATTTACTTCTTTATAACTAGGATTTACAATGCCACTTAAACAAAGCAGTACTTTGTGTACTGCAAACTTTTTCGTAATATCACTTATCCCTATTGCTTTTTTTATTGCTATAGTTCTTGGTTATCTAGGAATTATTCCTCTTCAGGTACCCATTCACTCTTTAGGTGTTATCGGTTTCATACTTTTTATCTTTTTACTTTTTGCACGTCATAATGCAAACTATTCAGTCTGTAAAATGCGTTCTTCTTACAAACATCTACAAAAAGATTTAGAACAGGAGTTAGAAAATAGTTCACTAAGTATAGAGTCGGAGAGAAAATCAGTTTTAAATATGCAAGAGTATCTCAATCATTACTATACAGATATTCGTAATGACAACTTTGTCTCCGTTGCCTCTTCTATCTTTCCTATGCTTGGTATTTTAGGTACATTTGTAGCTATCGCCCTCTCTATGCCTAACTTTTCTGTAACAAATACACAAGCACTTGACCATGAAATATCTCTACTTCTGAGTGGTGTTGGTAGTGCTTTTTTTGCTTCAATCTATGGTATTTTACTCTCACTTATTTGGACTTACTTTGAAAAACGCGGTGTCAGTAAAATAGAACACTATTTTGCGCAAATAAAAAAAGAGTTTACCCCTTATATTTGGAGTAAAGAAGAGCTTCTTATTTACAAGTACACACAGTATGACCTTAAGGAAAATCGTTTTATTGGTGCACTTAAAGAGACATTTAACCTCGACTTCATCCAAAAACTTAATGAACAGCATATTGCTGGTTTTGAAGCTATTATGAAAGAGACTAATACGAACTTTACTTCACTTGCAGATAATCTTCAAGTCGCTTCAACAGAACTTCGTGCTTCATTAGCCGAGATGCAAGTTGGTACAGATGCGCTCAAAGCACATAATAGTATCAATAAAGCCATCATAGATTTTACAGTTTCTACAAAATCTTTTGAAAAAACTACAAAAGTATTTAGTGCACAGCTCAACAACTCACTCAACCGTACATTTGAAAAAATTGATACTGAAGTTGGAGAAATCGTTATAAAACTTGCTGATTTTGCTACACATGTAAGTAGTGAAAGTCGCGAAGTCCAAGACTCTATAGCGAAGTATCATGCCATGGTTGCTAAGCATGTTACAATAAAACCAGAGTAATCTATGTTTTATAAAAATAACAAAAATGAAGACACAAACTTTTGGCTCTCTTATGCTGATTTGATGGCAGGACTTCTTTTTGTTTTTATTTTACTCATTGGTGCTATTGTTGTCAAGTCCTCTCTATTAAAATCAAACCTTGACTCAAAAGAAAACTCCTTAGAAAACTCCCTTAGTCTTTTACTCCTACGTGACAGTGAAGTACAAAAACTCAAAAAATTACTCGCACGACGTACATCTGAACTTAATTCCACTAAAGATCAACTGCTCATTTCGAAAGATGCTCTTAAGCTTAAAACTGATGAGTTAGTCAATCTCAACAATATTTTACTGTCACAAAATATGAAGATAGATGACTTTAATGATAAAATAATCATCATGCAAAATTTACTTGATGAGTCTAATGCAACTCTGAGTGAGCAGAACAAAAAACTACAAGACTACAATGAAAAAGTACTTATTTTATCAAACAAGCTCACAGCCAAGCAAGATACACTCAAACTCAAAGATAAAGAGTTACTTACTCTTCTGCATACGATTGAAGCAAAGGAGAGTGACTATGATGCTCTTGTTGCAAAACTACAAGCACAAAAAGCAAAAATCAAGAGTCTAACAGGTATCAAAATTCGTGTTATAGCAGAGCTTAAACAGAGTCTAGGAAAAAATGTAGAGATAGACTCAAAAAGTGGAAGCCTGCGACTCAGTTCAAATATTTTGTTTGATAAGAATAGTGCTACACTCAAAGAAGTGTCAAAAAAAGAGTTAAAAAAAGTCTTCATAAATTACATCGGTGCTCTTACTTCTAACCGTAATATCAAAGAACATTTAGAGCGAATAGTTATTGAAGGGCATACGGATAGTGATGGCGGATATTTACTCAACCTAAATCTCTCTCAAAAACGTGCCTATGCAGTTATGAACTATCTTTTAACACTTAACTTTACCAAGAAAAACAACATCAAACCTCTGCTTGTAGCAAGTGGTCGTTCTTACCTAGATCCTATTTATAATAGTAACGGTACAGAAAATAAGTACAAATCCCGCCGTATAGAGATAAAGTTTAGACTTAAAAATGATGATTCAATGAATGAGATAGAAAGAATTTTAGACTATGAATAATTTTGAAGCAAAATATATGAAAATTTCAGCAGAGTATTTAGATGAAAAATTAAAATTTTTACATGTTTACGATAACAAAAACCCAAAAAAGTCTAGTAAAAAAAGCTCTTCAATCAAAGCACTTATGAGTGGTCTGTTTACTAAATCTATAAAAGAGTAATAATATAAGCACCTTTTATAGCCGTTTTATTATACTTATAGTGTCCATCTAGTTCAATAACGACTCTATAGTAGCCTTTATGATTTCCTAGTTTTACTTTTTTTACAATACTTTTATCAGTTTGCATACTTTTTTCATAACTTCTAATATCTATATCTCGTTTAAAATCACACACAATTCTGTGTGGTTGTGTCAGTAAAAAGTTTCTTATCATCTTATCTTTCGTTACTAATTTTAATCTGTTCTTACTCTCATAAAGAGAGATAAAAGAGACGCCTGCTATTTTAGTAAAATGCTCTTCTCTCTTGTGCGATCTTTTGCTTGTTTTAAGCGCTTGCTTATCTGCACTGCCGCCAATATTTTGCGAAACAAAAACAGGAAGATGCCAATCAATACTATTACCCAATAACTCTTTTTTAGTAACGATAGAACCATCTAAATTTTTATAGGTAACAGCTATACTCTCTATAGTTCTTGCAGTTGAAGGAAGAGTCAGAGCTGCACGTTTGAGAGGAACTCTTTGAATGACTTGATTTGTAGTTAAGGGAATATCTACCTCATTTTTAGCTGGAAAAAAAGGGTTCTCCCTCCCTTGTAATGAAATTACAAGTAAAAAACAAACAAATACAACTTTAAGCATATAGCACCCTTCTATTATTTGTAGATATTATAGCAAATTATGAAGATTTATTGTGCACTTATCTCTTTAAGTTCAAAATACTCACGTTGTAGTTGTGCATTTTCAATTTTTAAGCGACCTACTTCATCATGAAGATAGACTTCATAATCTTGCAAACCAAATAAAATTTCTAAAGAGGATGTTCCATATAAAAGTATGCCGAGATACATACCTAAAAGAACTATAATGAAAAAGAGAAAAAAGAACTTTTTTAGAGAAAGTCCAAGATACTTCTGCGTTATACTCTCGCTTGTATCTATCTCTTCAAAAAGTTCTTCATGTTGCATAGTCTGTAAACTTATGCTTAGTTAAAAAGTGCAGCACCTAAGTACTCACCATAAACAACTTCGTTTTCTATCTCTAAAAGACGGTTGTACTTAGCCGTACGCTCACCACGTGCAGTCGAACCAGTTTTAATCTGACCACAGTTCAGTGCTACAGCAAAGTCAGCGATGAAAGCATCTTCACTCTCACCAGAACGGTGACTCATCACACAAGTATAACCGTTACGTTGTGCTAAACGTACTGTAAGCATAGTCTCAGAAACCGAACCAATTTGGTTTGGCTTTATAAGAATAGAGTTAGCGATACCTTCACGGATACCACGAGCTAAAATATTTGCATTAGTCACAAAAAGATCATCACCAACGATTTGAATCTTGTCACCAAGTTTTTCAGTCATAAGTTTAAAACCATCCCAATCATCTTCAGCCAAACCATCTTCGATAGAAACGATAGGATATTTTTCACAAAGTGCTACATAGTAATCTACCATCTCTGCACTAGTTAATGATTTTCCTTCACCAACAAGTTCATATTTGCCATCTTTAAAAAATTCACTACTTGCTGGATCCATAGCTATTGCTATCTCTTCGCCAGCCTTATATCCAGCTTTTTCAATAGCTTCCATAATAATTTCAATTGGTGCTTCATTTGAAGTTAAATCAGGTGCAAAACCACCCTCATCACCTAAAGAAGTTGAATGACCTTTTTCTTTTAAAATGGCTTTTAAGTTGTGATAGACTTCAGAAGATGCACGAAGTGAAGTAGCAAAGTCCTCAAAACCAAGAGGTACAATCATATACTCTTGAAAGTCAACACTATTATCAGCATGGCTTCCACCATTAATGATATTCAGCATAGGAGTAGGGATTGTAAGTGCATTTGCACCTCCAAGATAACGGTAAAGTGGCATACCAAGACTCTTAGCAGCAGCACGAGCAACAGCCATAGAAACACCTAAAACTGAGTTTGCTCCAAGCTTACCGTAGTTCTCAGTACCATCAAGCTCTTTCATAGTAGCATCTATAACTGCTTGATTAAACGGACTCATACCAACGAGTACATCATTTATCTCATTGTTTACATGACCAACTGCTTTTAAAACACCCTTACCCATGAAACGATCGCCACCATCACGAAGCTCTAATGCTTCACGTTTACCAGTACTTGCACCACTAGGTACTATAGCCGACTCAATAGTTCCATCACTTAATTCAACTGTAGTTTTTACTGTTGGATTACCACGAGAATCCATTACTTCTATTGCACTTACGCTATCTATAAACATATATTTACCTTTATACTTTGTATATTATTATTGGCATTTTATCTAAATTTTGCTAATAACTGGCTTTGATGTTTTAAGCGTCAGAATCCTCTATTGATGCTGTATCCATTACCATAACATCTGATATACCCATTGCTATTTTTATCTTCTCTTCAATTTCCGCTGCAAGTTCTGGTTCATCTTTAAACTTCTGCTTCACATTTTCACGACCTTGACCAAGCTTTTTATCTTCATAAGCGAACCAAGCTCCGGCTTTGTCAATAATGTCAAGCTTCACACCATAATCCACAAGTTCACCCTCTTTACTTATTCCCTCTCCAAACATGATGTCAAACTCAGCTTGGCGAAATGGTGGTGCAACCTTATTTTTAATAACTTTTGCTTTAACGCGGTTACCAATAACACTTTCACCCTGCTTCAGTGAAGCAATACGACGAACATCAATACGAACTGAAGCATAAAACTTGAGTGCATTTCCACCAGTTGTAGTCTCCGGAGAGCCATATCCCATCATACCAATTTTCATACGAATCTGGTTGATAAAGATAACAGCACAGTTCATTTTACTAAGTACCCCTGTAAGTTTACGAAGAGCTTTTGACATCAAACGAGCTTGCACACCCACTTGCTGATCAGTCATCTCGCCCTCTAACTCTACTTTTGGAGTAAGTGCTGCAACTGAATCTATAACAATTAAGTCAACCGCTCCACTTCTAGCGATAGTCTCAACAATGTCAAGTGCTTGCTCACCATAATCAGGCTGAGAAACTAAAAGGTTCTC
>Ga0256829_1002493_pt1 | contig 13670 bp, 11 predicted proteins | sample 131447metaG_FD_185979 | JGI IMG/M metagenome (GOLD analysis project Ga0256829, IMG submission 185979) | Hydrothermal vent microbial communities from Lau Basin, Pacific Ocean - 131-447 | ecosystem: Environmental > Aquatic > Marine > Hydrothermal vents | place: Pacific Ocean: Lau Basin | collected...
ATGTCAGCTCGAAAATCACCTGATCACCGGGGCGCACCGGCTTACGGAAACGCACCCCATCGATGCCGGTAAAATAGACCAGATAGTCGCGATCATCCTCGACCGACTGAAAAGCAAGCATACCGCCCGCCTGCGCCATCGCCTCCACCAGCAGCACCCCCGGCATCACCGGATGGGTGGGAAAATGGCCGGTAAACTGCGGCTCGTTCATACTGACATTCTTCAGCGCCCGGATCGACTGCTCCTTCTCAAAATCGAGAATCCGATCGATCAGCAAAAACGGATAGCGGTGCGGCAAGCGCCGCATGATCTCGTCAATATTCAGTTCAGCCATCTACTTCTCTCCTTGCTTGCGCGCTGCCATCCGCTGCGCCTTCCAGATCTCCGGCAGCTTCATCATCAGCGCAGAGACTTTCAACCATAAGCGGTGCGGCATCGCCGGCGTGCCCGCATAGACGCCGCCGGACTCCAGATCCGAAATCACGCCCGACTGCGCCACCAATTTCACCCCATCGCCCACCTTGATATGACCGGCCAAACCGGTCTGACCGCCAAACTGACACCCTTTCCCCACCGTTGTGGAGCCGGAAATCCCTGCCTGACTGGCCATCACGGAAAACGCACCGATGCGCACGTTGTGGGCAATCTGAATCAAATTATCGAGCTTCACACCACGCTCAATCACCGTATCGCCAATCGCACCACGATCGATACAGGTGTTGGCACCGATCTCCACACCATCCTCAAGAATCACACGCCCGACCTGCGGAATTTTGACATGCTGGCGCCCATCCCACGCATAACCGAAACCATCGGAACCAATCACCGCCCCGGCCTGCAGAATCACGTCATTACCCAGCACACAGCCATGCGCCACCGTCACATGCGCATGCAATAGACAGTTCGCACCGATAGTGACCCCCTCTTCGATCACCACCCCGGCGCCAATCACCGTCCCCGCACCGATGGTGACACCAGCGCCAATCACCGCATTGGCACCCACATCGACATCGTCGGCCAGCTTGGCAGTCGCATCGATCGCCGCCGCAGGGTGACGCACACCGCGACCGCAAGGCTGCGGATGAAATGCGCGCTGCAGCGTAGCAAATGCAAGATAGGGATCAGCCACACGAATCACCGGACAAGCGGCCGATGATGCCTCACCATCATCGGCAAGCAGCACAGCCGCCGCCGCAGTATGTTTCAGATCAGATTTATAGCGGGGATTGGAGAGGAATGAGAGATCATGCGCACCGGCCTCAGCCAGTGTATTCACACTGCAAATCGTTATCTGGGCGATCGCATCATCTGCACGATAATCTTTCGGTGTTTCAAGCCGACCACCAACGAGCGTGGCTATCTCTTGCAGTGTAAATCGCGGCACAGCAGTGAAGTAGTGAAAATCGCGCGCTTATTTCTGCGCGTCGAGCAGTCGGGTAACCTCGCCGGTAATATCCAGCGCCGGATTGGCGTAGAGTGAAACCGGTTTCGGCAAAATAAAATCGTAATGCTTCTCCTTGCCATAGGCGGTAATCACCTTCTGGAACTTGGACATGGTCGCAATATCGATACGATTCTTCTCGGCTGAGAGCTCCTCCTGAGCATCCTGCTGCATGCGCTGGAACTCTTTGGTCATATCTTTGAGCTGCTGCTGCTGTTTGGAGAGGTGCTCCTGCGACATGAGCGACGGCGACATCAACGCCTTCTCCGCTTTGCTGATCTTATCTTTCAATGCCCTGAGCTGCTTGACCTTCTTATCATTCAACGCCCGCAGCCGGGTCATCCCCTGCTTATACTCCGCCGTATTCTCCAGCGCCGATTTAATATCGACATAGGCGATCTTCAAGCCATCCGCCCGCGCCGGCGCGACATGCGCCATCAGTAGCAACGCACCAGCCACCATGATCGATACCAACTTCATCTGTTTTGCCATCTGTATCTCCTATCGCTTCGTCACGATCGATTATTCAAAATATTTTTCACGCTCCTGAATCAAAAAGAGCTACCCAACATAAACTCAAACACACGCGGCACATCGCCCGGCTGCTTCTTGAGCGCATACGACCACATCAACCCAATCGGCCCAATCGGCGAAATCCACTCAAGACCGAACCCTGCCGAATAGCGCAAGTCAGAGAAAGCAAATTTTGTCGGCCCGTTGACAATCAACGTACCGCCCGCACCCGGCACCTGCGCCTTATCCGGCAGACCCCACACTGTACCGGTATCAGCAAAGAGCACACCGCGCAGATTCGGGGTGTCGATCATCGGGATCGGCACAAACATATTGATTGAACCACGCACCATCTTATCGCCACCGACCGCATCGCCCGTCGCGGCATCGCGCAGCGACACGCCGTAGGAGTCAAAGCCGCGCAAGCTGCCGATACCACCGAGCGAATAACGGCGCCAGAGCGGCGCATTCGAGCCGCGCAGGGACCCCAGCGTACTCGCCTCCACGGAGGGGTTGAGCACATAGAGCTCATCTTCATCAAACGGCAGATAGAGGCTGGATGAAGCGGATGCCTCCCAGAACTGCTTATCACCACCGGGGCCTGCAACATTAAAACGCAGCGCCTCAATATGACCACTGCGCGGCGCCACCAGTCGATCTCGACTATCCCACACCAGCGACTGGGTCAATTCACCAATGCGATTGTTCCCCTCCTGCGCCCGCAGCAGCAGCGATGCGTTCGGATCAATCCCCGAGAGATTAGTGTTGCTGAATTGGTAACCAATGCCATAACTCAACCGGTGGGTGATCGGAATACTGAAATCGACACCAATCGCCGATGAGTTGGTCAGATAGTTCGCGGTCGTCAACGGATTGGTCTTCACCTTGCTGCCGTGAATCGACGCGCTCACATTGCTGTCAAGGAAATAGGGGTCGGTAAAGCTAGCTGTGACATTCTGGGTCACGCGACCATAGGTACCATTGAGGCTGGCCTGATACCCCTTGCCGAAGAGGTTCGATTCAGAAATTTTGGCAGTCAGAATCACCTTCTCCTGCTGCGAATAACCGATACCGCCGGAGATCGAGCCGGAGCGTTTCTCCTTCACCTTCACCTTGGCAATCACCTTATCGCTCGCCGAACTCTTCGGCAGCGACACACGCACATCCTCGATGTAGGGCGCGCGCAGCAGATCCTCCTTACTCTCATTCACCTGTCGCCCATAATAACGCGCCCCCTCATGCTGCTTCAGCATACGGCGGATAACGATATCATCGGTCTTCTCATTGCCCGAGATCTCAATGCGCTCGACATAGATCTCTTCGCCCTTCTCGACATCAAACGTGATCGCCACAGTGTGATCTTCGATATTGCGTTTCATCATCGGCGTCACCGACGCGAACGCATACCCCTCGTTGGCCACCCGTTCGGTGATCGCCTTAATAGTCGCCTGCAGCGCATCGATGGAGTACTCATCCCCCGGCTCGAACTCGATCAAATCGAGGAGCGTCTGTTTATCCGGCACCAGATCACCCTGCACATCCACCTTCGATATATGGTACTGCGCGCCCTCATGCACCCCGAACACCAACGCAAAGCTGCGCTTATCCTCAGACATAATGACCTGACGCGAATCCAGACGCATATCGAGATAGCCGTGATTGAGATAGAAGCGCTGCAACATCTGACCATCAGCGCCAAATTTCTTGCGGTCAAAAACATCCTTGTTCATCAACCACGCCATGAAATCCGTCTGCTTGGAAAAAATTGCACCGCGCAGTTTACTGTCACTGAACGCCTTATTGCCGACCATATAGATGCGGCTGATACGGGTCACCGCCCCCTCATCCACACGGATCAACAGATCCACCCGGCCATCCTTACGCGGCGTCGCGTCAAAATGAATATCGACCTGATAATAACCTTTTTTAAGGTACCCCTTGAGCAGCAGGTTACGGTCAGCCGTCTCATTCATTGGATTAAATACCGCGCCGGGCTTCAACTTCATGCGCAACTTCAGGTCTTTGTAGCGGAACTTTTTGTTCCCCTCCATCTCCAGTTTGGCGATCAATGGATACTCTTTCACCTTGCAGATCAGATGAATACCACGCGCCACCCGCCGTCCGACAAACCGAACATCCTTAAAAAAACCGCTCTTATATAGGCGGCGGACATCCTTACTTAATGTGCGACGATCGAGCTGCTGACCCACCCTGCTATGCATCTTCGCCAGCACTGTCTCACGCTCAACGTAGCGATTGCCCTGCACATCGATCGATAGGATGGTGTTGGCACCGGAATTGGCGCCCGCCGCACTATCGCCCACGCCAGCTGCCTGCGCAGTCAGCGAGGAGAGCATCAACAGCACCCATAACAACAGAATACGCATCTTATCCCCTAAACAGGCGCGAAATATCATTATAAAAGGCAAACACCATCAGCGACAGAATCAGCACCAAGCCAATCATCTGCATCGTCTCCAGCGCCTTGGGCGAGAGCGGCCGGCCGCGCAGCTTTTCCAAGCCGAGAAAGAATAGCAGTCCCCCATCCAGAATCGGTACCGGCAATAGATTCAGCACCCCGAGATTGACCGAGATCAGCGCCAGAAAGCCGATGAAATAGACCAGTCCCAGCTCCGCCGTGCGGCCGGCCAGCTGCGCGATGGCAATCGGCCCGCCGAGATTATCGGCGGAGATCGATGATGTCACCATTTTGCCAAACACGCTCAGCGTCATGGTGGTCATCTCCCAAGTGCGCGTAAAGCCATACAGCGCCCCCTCGATGACTCCCATGCGATAACGTTCCATGCCGTGCAGCGGCGCGGATGCCAGACGCACCCCGACACGCCCCTGATGCTGCGCATCACTGCCCGGTGTGACCGACAGCTGCAGCACCATCTCCCCGCGCTGCACCACTAGCGACAGCGGCTGGCCGGGGTGTTGTTTCACCTGTTCAATAAACTGACTGACGCGGCTCACCGGCACACCACCCACCTGCTGGATCACATCACCGCGCTGCAAACCGGCGCGCATCGCCGGCGAACCCTTCACCACATCGGCAATGCGCACCACCAGCCCCGGATTGATACCCAGCACCTGATCGGCCACATCCATCAGCAGCGGATCTTTCGCCTGCGCCGGCAGACTCAGATGCAGCGTGCGTGCCGCGCCATCACGCTGCAGACGCAGGGTCACATCGTGCCCCACCGCCGGCTTCAAACGCTCCTCCAGCTGCTGCCATGCATGCACCGCTGCGCCGTCCACCGCCACAATACGATCACCCGCCTCGATGCCCGCCTGCTCGGCGATGGAGACCGGTGCAACAAAGCCCACCACCGGCGGCAACACCGACTGCCCCATCCAGCCGACCACCATGTAGGCCACAATGGCAAAGAGAAAATTAAAGCCGGGGCCGGCCGCTGCCACCGCCGCCCGCTTCCAAACCGGCTGCAGATGAAAAGCGCGCTGCTGCTCCGCCTCGGAGAGCGGCTGCGCCGCACCCTGCTCGCCCCCTTGCTCGTCAGGATTCTCGCCCAGCATCTTCACATAACCGCCGAGCGGGAAGGCGGCGATCACATACTCCACCTCGCCATCCATACTGCGCCACGAAAAGAGCGCCGGGCCGAAACCGATGGAGAACTTCTCCACCCGAATACCCAGCTTCCGCGCCACCGAAAAGTGGCCATATTCATGCACCGCAATCAGCAGCGCAATCGCCGCCACAAACGCGAGCGTGGTATGCAACAGTTCCATCATCGCATCATCATCCTGAAATCACCTCGTCGGCCCGTCCTCTGGCCTGCGCGTCATGCAGCCACACCTCATCCAATGTTTCCACCACCACGTCATCGGTGCGCGCCAACACCTGCTCCACCGTGGTGACAATATCCATAAAGCCGATCTTGCCGGCGCGAAACGCCGCGTTGGCCACCTCATTGGCGGCATTGAAGGCGATGGCCAGCGAATCGCCGCCGCGCAGAATCGTCTTGACCAGGCCCATCACCGGGAAGCGCGCCTCATCGACCGCCTGAAAGGTCAACTGCCCCTGCCGCGCCAGATCAAGCGGCGCAATACCGGTCTCCAACCGCGGCTCGGCCTGCATCGCATAGGCGATCGGCATGCGCATATCGGGCATCGCCAGCTGCGCCAGCACAGAGCCGTCGCGATAGCCGACCATGGCGTGGATAATACTCTCCGGATGAATCACCGCATCGAGCTGTTCGGGCTTAAGATCAAACAGCCAGCGCGCCTCAATCAGTTCCAGCGCCTTGTTGACCATGGTCGCCGAATCGATGCTGATCTTCGCGCCCATATCCCAGTTCGGATGCGCCACCGCCTCCGCCGGCGTCACCGCGCGCAAACTGGCCGGATCACGCTGCCGGAACGGCCCGCCTGAGGCGGTCAGCACCACCGATGTCACCGAGGCGCGATCATGCCCCTGCAGACACTGATGTACCGCCGCATGCTCCGAATCGACCGGCACCACCTCAGCGCCCGAGGCCGCTGCTGCACGCATAAAGATATGACCGGCGGTGACCAAGCACTCTTTGTTCGCCAGCCCGACACACTTGCCCGCCTGCACCGCTGCCAGCGTCGCCGGCAGGCCGGCCGAACCGACCATCGCCGCCATCACCATATCGGTCTCGCTGGCAGCCGCCAGTTCAACCGCCGCATCCATACCGCCAGCCAGCTTCACGCCCGCCGGCAGCCGCTCACGCAGCGACGCACAGACACTCTCGTCGGTCATCACCACCCACTGCGGTTTAAGCTGTGCAGCCAGCTCGGCCATCTTCTCCACATTGCGGTGGCCGACCAGCGCATGGGCGGAGAATTTATCCGGATGACGGCGCATCACATCCGCCGTACTGCAGCCGATCGAGCCTGTTGCGCCGAGTACCGTCATTCGCTTCATAATGTTCTCCACACCAGCCAGGTCACCGGCACCGCCATCAGAATCGCATCGAGCCGATCAAGAAAACCGCCATGACCGGGCAGCCAGCGGCCACTATCCTTCACCCCGACCAGCCGCTTCACCGCCGACTCCGACAGGTCACCCAACATGCCGGCAATCACCGCCACAAAGGCGAGCAGCAGCCCCTCGGCAAATGAAAATGTCTCCGTATAGATCCAGTAGCCACTGGCCACCGGCAGGCCGAAAAAGAGGCCGCCCCACGCCCCTTCAATCGATTTGCCGGGGCTGATCGCCGGGCAGAGCTTGCGCCGGCCAAAGCTGCGGCCGGCAAAATAGGCGGCAATATCCGATGTCCAGACCGCCAAACAGATCCCGATCACCAGCGCCTGGCCATCGGCTGTAACGTGGGTTTTGGCAATCACCAGCGCGAACAGCGCCAACCAGCCAAAGAGCCAAATCATGGCGGTAAAAGCGCCAAACTCCGCCGCCTGCCCCCGCGCCGCCGCCACAAAGAGCAGAAACCAGAAGAAGATCATCAACAGCAGCGGTGTGACATGCAGGGTCAGCACAAACAGACTCCAAGCCACCGCCGCCGCCAGCAAGTAGGCGACCGGATAGGGCAACTTGACCATCAGAATCATCTCCGCCGTCACCAACAGTCCCAGCAGGCCGAGCGTCACATTAAAGGCCAGCCCATCGAGATGGAAATACCACCCCCACACCGCCAGCAACAGCACCAGCGCCGTGATCACCCGTTTGGTCAATTCATTCATTTCGCGGCAACTTGCTCGCTGGTTTTGCCATAGCGCCGCTCACGGTTGGCATAGTCGAGCAGCGCGGCGCGCAGGTCATCCTTGCTGAAGTCGGGCCAGTAGCGATCGCTGAAATAGAGCTCCGCATAGGCGGCATCCCAGAGATGGAAATTGGAGATCCGGTGTTCGCCACCGGTGCGGATGAGCAGATCGAGCGGTGCAATATCATGGCACCACATCATCTGACGGAACTGATCGAGCGTTAGCGCCGCCATCGCCTGCGCCGGATCAGGCTGGTTTATCGCCCATGCACAGGCCTGTTTGGTCGCCGCAAGAATCTCCTGCTGACCACCGTAATTGAGGCAGAGGATCATCTGGATGCCCGTGTTATTTGCAGTCTCGGCAAGGGCAAACTCAACCGCCTTACGCGCACTACCCGGCAGGGCTGAAATATCACCGAGCACACGGAAGCGCACCTGATTCTCCATCATCTCCGGCAGCGTGCGCCGAATCAGCACGGCCAAGAGACTCATCAGCGCCCGCACTTCCAGCTTCGGGCGGTTCCAGTTTTCAGTAGAAAAGACGTACAGCGAGATCTGTTTGACGCCGAAATCATTGGCCCAGCGCACCACTTCGCGCGCCACCTCCGCACCCCGCTTATGACCCTCCACGCGCATCTTCCCGCGCGCTTTGGCCCAGCGACCATTGCCATCCATAATCACGCCGACATGGTGCGGCAGCTGGTTGGCATCCAGCGGCGCGTCATCCTCCAGACCGCTCATCTCCTGCGAGGATTCTCCCATTAAACAGTCAGGATATCTTGTTCTTTATGCTCGACAACCTGATCAACCTCCGCTGTAAAACGGTCGGTCACCTTCTGGATCTCTTCCTGCAGCCGCTTGCTCTCATCTTCGGAGAGCCCCTCATCCTTAACCTGCTTCTTCACCGCATCATTGGCATCGCGGCGGATATTGCGAATCGAGACCTTCGCCTTCTCACCCACCGCCTTCACCTGCTTGACGAGATCCTTGCGGCGATCTTCGGTCAACTCCGGCAACACGATGCGAATCACCTCACCATCGCTGGTCGGATTCAGGCCGAGATCAGATTTGAGAATCGCCTTCTCGATGTCGCCGAGAATCGTCTTCTCCCACGGCGCAATCATCAGCATGCGCGGCTCCGGCACGGAGATATTGCCGACTTGCGCAACCGGCACATCCGAGCCGTAATAGTTCACCCGCACATGGTCGAGCAACGCCGCATTGGCACGCCCGGTGCGAATCGTCGCCAACTCCGATTTGAGCGCAGCGATCGTCTTCTCCATCCGTATTTCCATATCCTGCTTCATCGCTTACCCCTCCTTGACCAGCGTGCCGACCGCTTCGCCGGCCACCGCTCTGAGCATCTGCCCCGGCGTGGTGACATCAAAGACCACGATCGGCATCTGATTATCCCGACAGAGCGACATCGCCGTGGCATCCATCACGCCGAGGCGATCATTGAGCGCCTGCGTAAATGTCAATGTATCGTAACGGGTGGCTGACGGATCTTTGACCGGATCAGCCGTATAGATGCCGTCCACCTTGGTACCCTTGAGCACCGCGTCGGCCTGGATCTCCATAGCGCGCAGACTGGCCGCCGTATCGGTGGTGAAGTAGGGATTGCCGGTACCGGCACCAAAAATGACAATGCGCCCCTTCTCCAAGTGGCGCACTGCACGTCTGCGGATATAGGGCTCCGCCACCTCTTTGATATGTAGCGCCGAGATCACCCGCACCGTCGCGCCCTGCCGCTCAATGGCATCCTGCAGGGCAATGGCGTTCATCACCGTCGCCAGCATCCCCATGTAATCGGCACTGGCGCGATCCATGCCGGAGGCCATGCCGCTCATACCGCGGAAGATGTTGCCGCCGCCAATGACAATCGCCAGCTCCACACCCGACTGCTGTACTTCGATCAACTCCGCCGCCAGACGATCGATTGTCGTCGTATCGATACCGAAAGGCGTCTCGCCCATCAGCACCTCGCCGGAGAGCTTCAGCAGCACCCGCTTGTATGGGTGCTGCTGCATCGTTTCGCCATCAGCCGCCGTCATTGCGGATCAGCTACCCTGAATCTGGGCAGCCACTTCGGCAGCGAAATCTTCCTCTTTCTTCTCAATGCCCTCACCGAGCTGGAAGCGATCCATGCTGACCACTTTGGCTCCGCCAATCGCCTTGCCCACCTTGGTGTCGGTGTCCATGACAAAGTCCTGCTCCAAGAGGCAGTTCTCGGCATAGAAGCGATTCATCTGACCGGTGACAATCTTCTCAACAATAGCCTCCGGCTTACCACTGGCAATGGCGCGCTCGCTCAACACCGCCCGCTCACGATCCGCAGTCGCCGTATCGACATCCTCACGCGCAATAAAGCGCGGATTCGCCGCCGCCACATGCATCGCCACACCGCGTGCCAAGGTCGCATCGATATCGCCCTCAATGCCGACCAATACGCCGATCTTACCACCGCCATGCACATAAGCGGCCACCGTGCCATCGACTTCGCTGCGTGCGAAACGACGGATGGTCATATTCTCACCGATGGTTGCAATCAGCTGCGACAGCGCCTGCTCTACCGTCAACTCAGCGTCAAACGGCAGCGCCTTCAACGCCTCCACATCGGCCGGATTCTCTTTGATGATCAACGCCGCCAGCGCGTTGGCAAAGCCGAGGAACTTGTCGTTCTTACTGACAAAGTCGGTCTCCGCGTTCACTTCCAGCACCACACCGACATTGCCCTCGGTCACGGCCACGACCACACCTTCAGCCGCCACACGACCGGCTTTTTTCGACGCAGCCGCCAACCCCTTCTTGCGTAGGAAATCGACCGCAGCATCGAGGTCGCCGCCCGTCTCACTCAGCGCTTTTTTGCAATCCATCATACCTGCGCCACTCATCTCACGCAGTTTTTTCACATCAGCAGCAGTAATGCCCATCTCTATTTTATCTCCAGTCTATTATTTCGTTCAGATTAGTTCAGTCGTATCGCGTTATTCAGCAGCTGCGGACTCAGCCTCAGCTTCCACCGCTTCGCCTGCTACCGCCATCGCCTCCACAATATCGGCGCCATCTTCGCTGTTCTCCAGCTGCCACGCTTCGCCACCCTCCAGCAGCGCATCGGCGACCTTGCTGCAGAACAGACGCACCGCGCGGATCGCATCGTCGTTACCCGGGATGATGTAATCGATGCCGGACGGATCACAGTTGGTGTCCACCACCGCAACCACCGGAATACCCAGCTTCTGCGCCTCTTTCACCGCCAGCTCCTCTTTGCGCACATCGACAACAAACAGGCAGTCCGGCAGGTCGTTCATCTCTTTGATACCGCCGAGCGAACGTTCCAGCTTATCGAGCTGACGCTGCAAACCCAGCGCCTCTTTCTTGGTCAACAGCTCAAACACGCCCTCTTCTTTCTGACGCTGCAGATCTTTCATCTTGCGTACCGACTGCTGCACAGTCGCGAAGTTGGTCAGCGTGCCGCCCAGCCAGCGGTGATTGACATAGTAGTGACCTGCCCGTGAAGACTCCTCTTTAATCGCATCACGCGCCTGACGCTTGGTGCCGACAAACAGCACACGCCCGCCGGCTGCGGCCAGCTCCTGCATGAATGAGTAAGACTCATTGGCCATGCGCAGGGTTTTCTGCAGATCGATGATATGGATGCCGTTACGTTTGCCGAAAATATAGGGCGCCATTTTCGGGTTCCAGCGGCGGGTCTGATGACCAAAGTGTACACCTGCTTCAAGCAGCTGCTTCATAGTAAATTGAGACATAATTGTCCTCCGATTGTTATTTCCTCCACCGCCGGTCACTCATATTGAGCACAATGGAGCCTGTATCAGGATACACAGCATGGCGGTGTGTGAATTACCCGTCTCCGAGCGGCGCGCTTTCTAGCGAATGCATCTGCCAATAGCAAGCAAAACAGACGGCCGTTACGACGATTCCGCTTCGCTCTGCGACCCCCATGTTTTCAACGCCAGCATCTTCAACGCCTCCGGCGAGTAAGGCTTCTGGATAAAGCCGGCCAGCCCCTTGCCTGCCAGATGGGCTGTAGCATCCTGTTCGTTGTATCCGCTGGAGAGCACGATGCGCACGTCCGCATCCATGCTGCGTAGCGCATGAAAACAGGCTGTGCCATCCATTTTCGGCATCGTCATATCCAACAACACACCGATAATCTCCTGCTGGTGTTCGCGATAGAGCTCCACAGCCTGCAACCCGTCCTCGGCCGTCAGCACGGCAAAGCCGGCATCCTCCAGCATCATCGTCGCCACCTCTCTGATCGTCTCCTCATCATCGACCACCAGAATCATCCCCTGCGCATCGCCGCCACTTGCCGCCGGCCGGGCGTGCGCACGGACAACCTGCTGATCCGATGCCGGCAACAGAATTCTGAAGGTGGTACCGCGACCCGGTTGACTGGCCACACGCAGTGCGCCGTGATGGCCGCGGATAATGCCGAGCACCGCGCTCATCCCCAGTCCCCTGCCGGTAAATTTAGTGGTGAAGAACGGATCGAACATCCGCTGCACGGTTTTCGCATCCATGCCACAGCCACTGTCGGAGACCTCCAGAAACACATAGCGGCCGGGCTTCACATCTTCCGGTGCGATCGTTGCTGCCAGATACGCCGCATCGGCATCTATCACCCCGGAAGAGAACAGAATCACACCGCTGCGATCACCAATCGCCTCATTGGCATTGGTGATCAGGTTAAGGATCACCTGCTGCAACTGCGCCACATCCGCCTCCACGGCCGGCAACTGCTCTGCCAAGTGATATTGGATCTCCACATGCTTGTGGATCGACACCTCCATCAACCGCGTCATATCTTTCACAACCTCTGACAGATCGACCGGCTTGATCACAAACTGCCCTTTGCCGGAATAGGCCAGCATCTGCCGGCAGAGGTCCGAAGCACGCTGTGACGCCTGCTCAATTCGCGCCAATTTCTCTTTCACCGGTGAGCCGCTATCGAGACTGCGCTCGGCCATCGCGGCATTGCCCATGATGGCTGTCAGAATATTATTGAAATCGTGCGCGATCCCCCCGGCCAACACGCCGAGCGACTCCAATCGCTGCGTATGTTCCATCTTCTCCTGCATCTCTTTCTCTCTGGTCACATCACGCATCACCGTAATATGGTTGAATACCGACCCATCATCGGCGATCACAGGCGAGACACTGCGCTCCGTGGTCAGCCGCCGCCCCTGCTTATCCTTGATAATGACTTCGCCCGTCCAGATCCCCCCTGCTTTTACGGTATCGCATATCTGACGGAAAAATGCCGCTTCATGGCAACCGGATCGCAAGACACTCTCAAATTGCCCCACCACTTCCGCCGCCGTATAGCCGGTCATCCGCTCAAAGGCCGGATTGACATACTCAATACAGGCCTCGGCATCGCTGATCATCACGACCTCCGCCGTATTCTCGACAGCGGTAGCCAGTTGGCGCATTTTCGCCTCTGAGCGCAGCTTCTCCGTGATATCCCGCATCACCACCATCACAGTCAGCTCTTGTGCATCATCCTGCAGTGGAATCCCCTGCACTTCACACCAGAAGGTGCTGCCATCCAGCCTGAGCAAACGCTCCACCAGCAGCGGTGCCTTGGATCCCCGCGCCACCTGTCCGCGAATGCGCGCCAGCACTGTTGCGCGATCATCCGGATGCACACGCGCTATCGCCGGCGTGCCAATCAACTGTTCGGCTGAATCTGCCCCGAAAGCACGCACAGCCGCCGGATTGACGAACATCCAGACGCCCGCCCGATGCAGACCGACCGGATCCGGAATCAGCTCAAACAGCTGCCGGAAACGCGCCTCGCTGCGATGCAGGCTCTGCATCTGGTCGGCGAGAAAGTGACGCAACTCCTCCCTGCGTCGCTCCATGGTGAGTGTCATCTGCTGCAGCTCTTTCGCCTCCTCCGATATCTTGACCGGTAGCGACAGCCAATCCTCCTGCCCGGCCACTACAGAGTCCCGCATTTGGCGCATGTAATCGATCGGCTCATC
>Ga0256829_1002494_pt1 | contig 13661 bp, 10 predicted proteins | sample 131447metaG_FD_185979 | JGI IMG/M metagenome (GOLD analysis project Ga0256829, IMG submission 185979) | Hydrothermal vent microbial communities from Lau Basin, Pacific Ocean - 131-447 | ecosystem: Environmental > Aquatic > Marine > Hydrothermal vents | place: Pacific Ocean: Lau Basin | collected...
TTTTTTAATGTTTATGGCCCCAAGGTGCGTACCACAGGCACTTATGGGGCGGTCTTTGGTGTCTTTTTAGCACAAAAGCTTCACGGCAAGCCATTTACGGTGGTCGGAGATGGCACTCAATCTCGAGATTTTACTTTTGTTACCGATATTGCTGAAGCACTATATCAAACAGCCGCTTCTGATTTAGTGGGTGAGGTGATGAATGTCGGGTCAGGTAACCATTACACCATTAACCATCTGGTGGAATTGCTAGGTGGAGAAGTGGTTTATATTCCCAAACGCCCAGGAGAGCCCGATATTACTTTTGCCGACATCACCAAAATTCAACAAAAATTGGGATGGCAGCCACAGGTCTCTTTTGAAGAAGGGGTCGCTAAAATGTTGCAGCATATTGAAGACTGGCAAGATGCACCGCTGTGGGAAGTAGAGAGCATTGAGCAAGCGACCAAGGCTTGGTTTAAGTATTTAGGCAAAGAAAATGAGTGAACCGATTCAACATACCTATTTTTTAGACAAAGAGACTGCTCTGGCTCATTATGAAAGAGAGCAAGAGGTGGCTTATGACAATGGCTGCACCCTCAGACAATTTTGTTATTACAGCGGTGCGGAAGATGAGCCTATGGTGAGTGTGGAGACACCTTATCTGGTCAACCTCCCCACTTCCAAATTGATTGATTTTTTCCGTGAATATCTGGCCTATCCTTTACCCACCCAAGTAGAACTGGGCCAAATGCCCCAAACGGCTGAAACGCTGGAAATGGTCAAGGAGATTCTAGCGGTTTTTGAGGATATTCAGAAAGAACGGGATGCAAAGATTGATGATGCCCTTTTTACCCAGCCAGTGATGGCGGAGTGGATGGCGAAACAGCAGATTAAGACTTATAAGTGTAATGAGCGTGTCCATGCTTATCAGCTATGTTATGCCATTGGACCTTCAACCGATAAATCGTCATATCCCAAGAATTTAATTTTTTTGCCAGAAACTCAATTTGAAGAGACAATTTATGAAAAAAGTTGTCGTCCTCCTCTTATTTTGATTAGCTCGCCTTTTGATACAGAAGATTTGAAAAATCAAGGGCAGCAGTATTTATCGTTAATTGATCAAAACTTTCAGCGCTATTTAAGTCAAAAAATGGCTAGGGGGATAAAAAGACTAGGTTATTTAAAGTTAAATTTCTCACAAAAACCTTGGCGTGTGATGTTGTTTACTTCTCACTATACGACGGTGATGAAATATGCCATGCAGAGTATGGTGAAGGCTTTTGAGCAACTGGGATGTGAGGTGCTGTTTTTAACGGATGATGAGTATAGTGCGCTAGTGGCTGCGAAAACATTAGAGCATTTAGTTGATTTCAATCCTCATCTATTATTTTCTATCAATCATCATCATAGAGAGTTTTTGCCTAAAGAGTCCTTTCAAGCAGTTTGGTGGCAAGATTTAATGCCCGAAATTCAAAAAAAAGAACCGTTTAAATATGAAAATGAAAGAGACTTTTATTATGCGTTTGGGGATTATATTCTAGAAGCTATCACAACAAAAACAGATCATTCTGTGACTTATCAAGAACAGTGTGCGGATGAAAATATTTACTTTCCTCCAAGCGACGCCGATTTTTATAAAAGACGACCTTCAATTGTGTTTGTTGGTAGTGCCTATTCTCGGGAGCCCAATGTATTTAAGAAATATTACGGTGAAGGTGCATTAAATAAGGTTTTACGAGACTATGATATTTTGTTTCAGCAGCCAATTTCTGAACCAGAAGAGAGGGTGGCTTTGGTGCATCGCTATATAGCCTCTCATCCACAATACCATAAATTTAATTTAACGCGCCTTTGGATATATTTTAATCGAACAAAAGTGATTGAGTATTTGATTGACTACTCTCCTTACGCGTTAGAGCTTTATGGTTATGATTGGCAAGATAACCCTAAAACAGCGCCTTACTATAAAGGGGTGATAGAGAATGGAGAGGCATTAGCAGATTTATATCGTTCTGTAATGTTTGGTCTATCAGTACAGCCTTTTATGGTGGGACATCAAAGATTGGCAGAAATCAAGTTTTGTGGAGCCATTCCTTTAGTGTTGTGGACGCCGAATCGTTATGAACATCGTGACTATATGGATGAGGTTTGTGCATTTAATACGCTGGATGAGCTTGATAGTCAACTGAAATCCCCGCCTTCTGAATTGCCTGATAACAAAATTAGAGAGCATTTTTCTTATGTGCGCTTTGCCGAGAAGGTTTTGCAAAGAATGGAGGCAGTGTTCGAATAATGAAGGTGCTATGGAGAGAGATGTTAAGGATTCGACGATTTGAAGAAATGGTTGCGTCTCAATATGCTGAACAGGAAATGCGCTGTCCTGTACACCTCTCTGTAGGGCAAGAAGCGATTGCTGTTGGCGTGTGTAGCCAGCTTGAACCAGAAGATTTGGTATATAGCAACCACCGAGCACATGCACACTATCTTGCAAAAGGGGGGGATATGACCGCCTTGATTGCTGAATTCTATGGATTGGAAAATGGCTGTGTTGGAGGGTGGGGTGGTTCAATGCATTTGATGGATTTAAAGGCTGGCTTTGCAGGGAGTACACCGATTGTGGGGGGGACTGTGCCAATTGCAACAGGGGCAGCTTGGGCACAAAAGTTAAAACAATCTTCAGCGTGTACAGTTTCTTTTTTAGGGGATGGCTGTTTTGAAGAAGGAGGTGTCGCTGAGAGTTTGAATTTTGCAGCACTTCATCAATTACCTATTTTATATGTGCTTGAAAATAATCTCTATTCTGTTTATACCCCTCTTGAAAAACGCCAGCCTCCTAGAGAGCTTTATAAAGTGGCTGAAGCGATGGGATTAAAATCATTAAAAGGTTTTGGTAATGATTTAGAGGAGGTTCTACCGCTGGTAGAACAGGCTTTGAAGTGGATTCGTTCAGGAGAGGGACCAGTCTTTTTAGAGCTGAGTACTTATCGATGGCCAGAACACTGTGGGCCAAATGATGACGATCATTTAGGGTATCGGCCAGAAGGAGAATTGCAACGATGGCAAGCTCGGTGTCCCATTCAGTTAGCTCAAGTGAACTTGGGTATTGATGAAATTGAAAGAAGTCAAATCGAAGCAGAAGTCAAACAAGAAATTGAGAAATGTTGGCAACAAGCTCTAGAGGGTGGAATACCTAAGGCAGAGAACATGGAGACAAATGTTTATGCCTAAGACGAGCTTTATTGATGCCATACGACAAGCATTTATTGATGCGATGATAGCTGATGAGTCAGTTGTCTTGATTGGGGAAGGTGTTCCTGATCCAAAGGCTATTTTTGGAAGTACGGCAGGACTTCAGGCGCGACTTGGAGAGGAAAGGGTATTTGATATGCCTTTGTCTGAAAATGCATTAACAGGCATCTGTTTAGGGGCAGCTGTCAATGGCATCAAGCCTGTACTGATGCATCAACGAATTGACTTTTCTCTTTTATCAATGGATCAAATGGTGAATCATGCTGCAAAGTGGCATGCAATGTTTAATGCCCAGCAGTCGGTACCAATGGTCATTCGAACAATTATTGGTAAAGGTTGGGGACAAGGTCCTCAACATTCTCAAGCGCTTTGGGGAATGTTAGCGCAAGTGCCAGGTATTAAAATTGCACTACCCGCTACGGCAAAGCAGGCTTATCTAATGATGCGATCGGCCATCGAGGATCCCAACCCTGTCCTCTTTGTTGAACACCGATGGTTACATCATACAGAGTCTGAAGGAACGCCTGAGGAGTGGGCAAAAACGGTACTGCCCCAAAAGTTAGCGGGTGCTGAAATTGTTCGGGAAGGTAAGGATATCACCCTTGCAGGATGGGGCTATTCTTTAGTTGAGCTTTTAAATGCGGCGCAAGCTTTAGAAAAGGTTGGCATCTCGGCAGAAGTGGTTGATTTAAGAGTGGGGCATACTTTGGATATAGAAACTCTAACGAGTTCCATTTTAAAAACGCATAAGCTTTTAATTCATGATTTACATCCGGAGCAGATGGCACCTGCACATAGCGTGATTTCTAAAGTTGTACAAACTTTGGCCGATAACAGTGAAGTATTAAAAGATATGCAATTCCAAGTCGTGGCACAGCCAAACCACCCTGTTCCGACTTCTTGGCATTTGGCAAAATTTGCATATTCAGAAGCGGAGCAGATTGTTATTACTGTTTTAGAAATGTATCAGATAGATGATCTTGGTGTGCTTGAAAAAGCAAAAGCACAGATTAGTTATCCACCTCGTCCAGATATCCCAAACCAGGCATTTAAAGGCCCCTTTTAATTGAGTGAGAATTTTATGAGTGAACAAAAAAAAATTTCTGAGAATCGATTTGGAAAGAAAATTATCACCGACATTCCAGAAGAAGCCCCCTTGGCACATACACCTGGGCATAAATTACGCACCTCCAATAAAATTGTCGATAGGGTGGCGATCTCTTTAGATGAGATCGCCATGTCTCCAAAAGATTTACTCCAGCCTGATGAGTTGACAATAGATGCAGAGACAACGCAAGAGGTGGCGTATGGAGATCAAAAAGGGATTATCAGAGGAGTGACTGAAGAGAAGTCGATTCCCAATCAATTTACTGGCCCTAGCTATCGAAATAAGAAAGAGAAGTATCGATTTGATGGGCATAAGATGTTATATCATCTTGAGCGGATCCAGCAATGGCAGGCAGGAGAAAAATTTGCACCTATCCATATTGATATGGGGTTGACCAAATTTTGTAATGAAGCCTGCATCTACTGCTATGCGGTGGTGCAGAATATGACGAAAGGAGACTTGATCGAACGGGATGCTTTGTTACGGTTTATTGAGGACTGCGGTAAACTGGGTGTGAAGTCGCTCGGGTTTATTGGTGATGGAGAGCCAACTTTAAACCCAGCATTATATGATGCCACGGTTTTGGCAGGGGAGCTAGGGATTGATACCGCTATGGCCACCAATGGGTTAGCACTGGATATGGATCGTGCACATGACCTGCTGAAAAATATGACTTGGATTCGTTTTAATCTCTCCGCTGGGACAGAAGAGGGCTTCTTACGAGTGCATCAGACACAGAAAAAGCATTTTCAGCCATTGATGGAAAAAATTCGTGAGCTAGTGCGTATTCGTAATGAGAACGGGTATAAATGTACCATTGGTCTGCAAATGGTGTTGATTCCTGAATGTTATGATCAAGTGATTCCAGAAGCGGAATTAGGAAAAGAGTTAGGTGTGGATTATTTTGTGATTAAGCACTGCTCTGATTCGGAATATAAAGAGATTGGCATTGACTATAAAGATTATGAAACAGTCTATGATGTCCTCCATGCTGCTGAAGCGATGAGTACGGATGATTATGTGGTGCAGGCAAAATGGGAAAAAATTGGGGCAGGAAGAGAAACCGCGCTCTATAAAGATGGTTATCGAAAATATGATGTTTGCTATGGTACGCCCTTTTTGTTGCAGATTTCAGGCAATGGAAAAATTTATCCTTGTGGGCCTTTCTTCAATAAGGAAAGGTTTTATATTGGTGACCTCCATGAAGATTCATTCTATGATTTGGTGAAGGGTGAGCACTACTGGAATGTCCATCAAGATGTGGTCAACTCGGTTGATGTCCATAAAGATTGTGCCATTGGCTGCCGTCAGGATTATGTCAATAAATTCCTTTGGGATTTAAAAAACCCACCAGAACATATTAATTTTATTTAGTTTTTATTTATGCCTTTTTCTAACTATAGTCAAAAAATAGCCCATTTAGTGGGGACTGCTCAAATGTGTTTTGGCGAGGTCAGTCTGCCTGAAAGTGAATGGTTAATGCACTTTAAAAGTGTATTAGAGAGTATCCAACAACAAAAAGGGACAATTTGGGTGGTTGGCAATGGAGGCAGTGCATCGATTGCTTCACATCTTGTTGTGGATTTGGTCAATATGCATCAAATTAATGCTCATACATTGCATGAATGTGCGTTATTGACCTGTTTTAGTAATGACTATGGGTATGATCAAGCTTTTGCCAAAATGTTAGAGACGATGGCAAAACCAACAGATATGTTAATTGCCATTTCTAGCTCAGGTAATTCTGCCAATATTGTAGGAGCGGTAAAAGCCATGCAGAGTAAACGCGGGAGTGTATTGAGCTTGACTGGATTTTCTAAGACTAATCAAGTTAAGCAGCTTTCCCAAGCAGCACAAAACTTTTCTATTTGGGTCAATAGTGAACAGTATGGTGAAGTTGAAACCGCACACCAGCTCATTTTGCATGCTTTAGTGGATCATTTATAACCATGTCTCATTCTCATCTGACAAAAATTCATTCTTTAGAAGAATTAGCACGAAAGATTCGGCAGTGGCAAGCTCAAGACGAGCGTGTAGTGTTGTGTCATGGCACTTTTGATCTGCTGCATGCAGGGCATCTACAACACTTAAAAGAGGCGAAAAAACACGGAGGCGTATTATGTGTCACCATCACGGGTGATGCCTTTGTGAATAAGGGGCCAGGGCGACCTGTCTTTTCTGAACAGATTCGTGCCGAGATGTTAGCAGCATTGGAGATTGTGGATGGGGTGGCAATTAACCAAGCGGTGACTTCCGAAAATGTGATTCAAGCACTCAAGCCCGATATTTATGTGAAAGGTGAAGAGTATGCTCAAGCCGATGAAGATGTGACGGGCAATATTGCTAAAGAGACTGCACAGGTGGAATCCTATGGTGGGAAGGTAGTTTATACGGGTGGGATCACCTTTAGTTCTTCCAATCTACTCAATCAGTTTTTTGAAGTCTTTGAACCTGAGGTGCAGGCATTTTTAGCGGCATTTAAGCAGCAGTTTAGCTTAAAAGAAGTGTTGGAGGCAGTGGATAGTTTACAGTCGCTTAAAGTGGTTGTTTGGGGGGAGGCGATTATTGATGAGTATCATGAAACCGAGCCGATGGGGCAGATTGGCAAAGGCACCGCTTTAGGGGTGAAGTATCTGAGTGAAGAGAAATTTGCAGGGGGAGCCATTGCGGTGGCGAATCATATTGCGGGGTTTGTCAAAGAGGTGAGCCTTTTGACCGTTTTGGGTAAACAGGAGAGTGAAGAGGATTTTATCCGTCAGAAGCTTCAGCCTAATGTCTCGCCTGTGTTTGCATACACCCCCGATGCGCCGACGATTAAAAAACGCCGTTTTGTGAGCAAAGGTGAAAAGTTATTTGAGGTTTACCACTATCAACCCAAGCCTGATTTAACCGCTGCTGAAGCAAAGTTGTGTGCTTGGATGGAAAGCCATCTTCAGCAGTTTGATGCCGTAGTGGTGCCTGATTTTGGTAATGGTTCGATTTCAGACAAGATGATAGCCACCTTAGTAGAGCATGCCCCATTTTTGGCGGTGAATACCCAGCTCAATAGCGGTAATCGTGGTTATCATGTCATTACCCGTTACCCCAGAGCAGACTTTATCTCTTTAAATGAACCAGAGTTACGCTTGGCAACGCATGACCGTTATGGAGATTTGCAGACCTTAGCTAGTAGAGTGATTCGTCAGCTTGATGCTCAGCACCTTTCGGTGACTCGTGGAGAAAAGGGGGTATTGAATGTCAATGCTTCAGGTGAAGCCTTTACTGTACCTGCCTTGGCGACCAAGGTGGTGGATAGAATTGGCGCGGGTGATGCCTATCTCTCTTTAACGGCGATTATGCTCGCTAAAGGATACTCATTGATGTTATCAAGCTTTATCGGCTCCATTGCTGCCGCACTGGATGTACAGATAGTGTGCAATCGTGAGCCTGTTGATCCCGTATTATTAAAAAAAACCTTAACCACTTACCTAAAGTAGAACGCCTATGTCTGACCAGTTTGCGATTGATAGCCATAAATTGATTTACCACCCCGAAAGGGTAACCCAGTTGCTCGAAGCAGGAGAGGATTGGGAGAAATATAAAACGCTCTATCCTATCTATGTGGAGATTTCACCAGTGGGGGCGTGTAATCATCGTTGTACTTTCTGTGCGGTGGATTATATTGGTTATCAGACCCGTACTTTAGACCATGCGCTATTGGCAGAACGCCTCGCCGAGATGGGGCGGCTGGGGGTGAAAAGCGTGATGTATGCAGGTGAGGGTGAGCCGATGCTGCATAAAAAAATCAATGAGATTGTCAAAGCCACCCATGATGCGGGCATTGATTCCGCCTTTACCACCAATGGCACAGCGTTGAATCAGAAGTTTATTGAGCAGAGTTTGCAATATACTTCTTGGATTAAGGTTTCGCTCAATGCAGGTTCGCCTGAAACCTATGCCCAGATTCACCGCACCAAAGCAGAAGATTTTGATCGGGTGTTGAGTAATATTGAAAAAGCCGTGGCTTATAAAAAAGCACAGGGGTTGGAAACCACCATTGGGGTGCAGTCGATTCTACTGCCCGAAAATCGCAATGAAATGGTGGATTTAGCCCGCCGTTGTCGGGAGATTGGAGCAGATTATCTGGTGGTTAAACCCTATTCTCAGCACAACTTTAGCGAAACCCGCATCTATGAAAAGCTCAACTATGATAACTGGATTGATTTGGGTGAGCAGTTGGCGGCAGAGGAGACAGAGGATTTTACGGTGATATTCCGCCACAATACGATGAAGCGATACAGTGAAGCCCAAGAAGCAGGGTATCAGACTTGTTACTCTACCCCCGCCATGTGGGCATATGTGATGGCAGATGGCTCGCTTTACAGTTGCAGTGCCTATCTTTTGGATGAACGCTTTAGTTTAGGCAATCTTAATGAAGCGTCTTTTCAGCAGATTTGGGAAGGGGAGAAACGCAAAGAGAATTTCCGTTTCGTGCGTCATGAGTTGGACATTAGCGAATGCCGCAAAAACTGCCGCATGGATGCGATTAACCGTTATCTCTATAAATTGATGGATCGGGGACATCGCATCCCGCATGTAAACTTTATTTAGGTGGATGCTATGAAGCTTTTTGATTGGCAACAGACGGCTGTTTCACCTCAAGCGACGATTAAAGAGACGCTGGCAGTGATGGATAAGGCGGCCTTGCAGATAGCCTTGGTGGTGGATGAAGCGGGGCATCTGCTCGGTACCGTCACCGATGGAGATATTCGGCGGGGATTGCTAGCGGGGAAAATGCTCACCAGTCCCATTGGCGAGGTGATGCACTTAACGCCAAAAGTGGGGCATCAAGGCGAATCAGTCACGCTTTGGCAAAAGCAGATTCAACAGTACCAACTTAGACACTTACCCATTGTGGATGCGGAAGGCAAGATGGTGGGGTTATTCTATGAAAAACCTGAACCGCTGAGTCTTTCTAACCCTGTCATTTTGATGTTAGGCGGCTTAGGCACGCGTCTGCGACCACTGACAGAAAATATGCCTAAACCCTTGCTTCCCGTCGGCAATCAGCCTATTTTGGAAACCATTGTCAAACATATTGCGCAACAGGGTTTTGAACGCTTTTATTTTTGCATTAACTATTTGGGAGAACAGATTCGGGATTATTTTGGGGATGGCTCAAAATACGGCATTCAGATTGAGTATATCGAAGAGCAGGAACGAATGGGGACAGCGGGGGCTTTGAGCCTGTTGCCAGAAGCGCCGCAGGAAGATTTTATTGTGATGAATGGGGATCTGCTGACCAAAGTAGATTTAAAAGCCCTATTGGATTTTCATCAAAAACACCAAAATATCGTCACCGCCTGTGTTCGAGAATATGCTCAGCAGGTGCCTTATGGTGTGGTGGAGATGGAAGATCACCGTGTCACCCAACTGGTAGAAAAGCCCGTCTATCGTTATTTTGTCAATGGTGGTATCTATGCTCTCTCACCAGCCGCATTACGCTTTGTGCCAGACCAGCAGTTTTATGATATGCCTACCCTGATTGAACAGGCTTTAGCAGAGCAGTTGCCTGTGGGAGGATTCCCAATTACGGAATACTGGATGGACATTGGACAGCTTCCTGATTATCAGCAGGCACAAATTGATTATGAACAGCATTTTTCGTAAGAGGACGGTATGAGTCAACACAAGGTGACGGCGTTAATTCCAGCAAGAGGTGGTTCAAAGGGCATTCCCAAAAAGAACCTGTTTCCAATCATGGCCAAACCACTATTGCAATACACCTTTGAAGCCGCACAAGGCTCACAACATTTAGATAGCATTATGCTCTCTACCGAAGATGATGAAATTTTGCATTTTGCCGACCTTCACCAAATCGATACTCGCTATCGCCGCCCACCACATTTAAGTAGTGATGAAGCACAAACGAATGCCGTTGTGAAAGACTTTCTGCTGTGGCTTGACCGAATGGGAGAAATGCCTGATGTCTTGGTGTTGCTTCAACCTACCTCACCACTGCGATCTGCGGAAGATATTGACCGAGCCGTTGAGCAGTTTTTAGCTGGACAAATGAATTCTCTGGTGAGTGTACATAAGATGAATGAACATCCGTACAAAAGTATGGAGGTGGATCAGAACGGACAGTGGCATTATCTTGCAAAACCGCCAGAAGGGGTAACTCGGCGGCAAGATTATGATGAACGCTTTTTTACCATCAATGGGGCATTATATCTAGTCCGACCAGAATGGTTTTTACAAACGGGTCAACTGGTGAAGGAAGGCGAAACCCAGCTTTTTGAGATCAGTCCTGTGGCGGGCATGGATGTGGATGAGCTGGTGGATGTATTTAAAGTGGAAGCCTATTTAAAAATGCTGGCAAAGTAGGCGAAAATATTAGAAAAAAACAGGGAAAATTTGAAAAAATGCCAGAATTCCCAGTCCTGCTAATGCAAAAGCGATGCAGGACTGGGAATTTTGGGAAAAATTAAGCGTTCTGTGATTCAAGTTGTTGCTTGAGTGTTTCGGCAGCTTCATTTTCCGGTTCAAGTTCAAGGACTTTGTTTAGGGCGTTTATGGCCTCATCTTGAATATTGAGTTTGATGAGGAGTTTGGCGAGTTTGAACCAGGCGCCAGAGTCTTCTGGATAATGGCTGATATAAGTGCTGTATTTATCGAGTGCCAGATCGTTTTGTCCTAAGGTTCCTGCCAAGTCCGCATAGGGAATGAGGTAGTCATCTGAATACTCGATTAAGACTTCTAGTGCATTCAATGCACTTTGGTAGTCTCGTTGTTCTAAAGTGAGTTGTACAATGCGTTTTAAAGCAATTTGTAGTAGGGATCTGTCTTCAATCTGGGTGTAGTTACCATAGGCATTTTCTAAATCACCTTTAAGGTCAGCAATATACCCCATTGCCAGTTTGTACAACTCCTTGGCTTTAAAGCTCTCTTTTTCTTTAAGATAGTCTGCGATTTTTTCCAGCTCTTCCGTTTTGCCTTCATCAAAGAATTGATGGGTTAAGGTATAGACATTACTCAGGCTTTCTGCACTGTCTTTGAGTCTTTGTTCTAATTTAGAGCTACCCGTATTGGTAATTTTCTCTTCAAATTGTTGAATAATTTCTTGAATTTTTTGTTGATGTTCGGGGACGAAGTCTTCTGGGTTAAGATCGTACCATTTCATCCAAGTTAGAATTCGACCCTCTTCATTATGTTGCTTCCAGAAGTTAATTAAAGCATTTAGCTTGGTCTCTCCTTTGGCTTCATCTTTGCGGCTATTGATATGTTTCAAGCCAATATCTAAGTTTTGCAGAATGTTGACAGAAGTTTCGGTAATGGCGGTAAAGAAGTTGGTGAGGTTTTCTTTGATTTCTTCTTCAGTCATCTCGTCTTCTGATAGAGAAGGATCCATGAATTTGGCATAGGCATCAATGGCGTAGTGGTAGATAAATTCCATCGTTTCTAGATGCTTTTTATTGAGCTTGGCTTTGGATTGGGTAATTTTTTTGGTTAGGCTGTCGACCTGTTCAGGGTTGTCAAAAAGTTGTTTGGCAGCATTCAACCCTGTTTCTGCGAGTTGTTGGGTTTGCCTGATTTCTTTACGGAACTTTTGAAGTTGCTTTTTCATCTTGTCATAATGTTTTTGAACCACATTGGGACTGAAGTCTAATTGTGTAGCCATCTTTTCAAGCATTTGGGCTTTTTTCTCAGGGTTACCCAGTTGAACCTCAGTCAACTCAATGTAAGGCACATACTCCATTTCGGCAGATTCTAACCCTAGGTTATAAAATTGTATATCTTGCTCTTTGAGCTGTTTAGCAAGGTGATTCATCTCTTTCATCGCATTGGCAAAGGTGTCATTGGTTTCGGCCAAGCGACCTGAGTTTGTGCGTACTTTTTGTCCGACATCATGAACAAACATTTCGCCTAATTTATTTTCTAGACTGCTGGACTCATGTGTTTGTCCTTCTGCTCCGTAGCAGAAATCTACCCCCAGCAGGTAGATATTAGGACATCCTAGAAAGGCGGCGATGGCGGCCATGGTATTGGTGACTGTAGGGCCGGAAGTTTGAAGGTTGTTGGGTTGATCGACTTCTGCCCAAGGAAAGAGGCGATCGGTATAGCTGTGTACACCTCGCCATTCTGCTAAAAGGCTGTGGTGAGCATAGTTGGTATGAATGAGAATGGACTTTTCACTAAAAGCTTCCATCTGCTTGGTATTGTCATAGCTGACATCATTGGGATCCACGGTGACAATCAGGTCAGGATCAATGCCTTCTTTGAGCAATCGGGCACTGATACGACCAGCTGCGAAGATGAGCATTTTGTCTTTTTGTTCTTTTAACCAAGTAATCCCTTCGTCAAGCGTGGGGCCTCCGCCGAGTAGCAGGGCGGGAATGTCTTTAAAGGTTTTTTCAAATTGGGCGATTGGGTAGAGATTATCGACACAGTTATAGATTTGAGCATTGATAAAGACATTGTTGGTGCGATAGCCCATTTTGTTCTGTTGAAAGCTTCTGAATTCAGCAAGTTTATATTCCCAAGCTTGTGTGTAGTAGTCACACCGTTTATCTAGAACAGAGAGTGAACGCACCAGTTGCATTCGATTGTGAGTGATGTATTCAGGGTAGTCATCTTCAATCTTTTCAAAAGGGGTCTCCATGGTATGAAGATCAATTTTTGAATAGGATTTTCCTTGTTGTTTAAGAAAGTGGATAACTTCTGGTGCTTCAAATACGACGAATTTTTTACTATTGTCTTGGGTGGCAATGTGTTGAAGGAGGGGGAGGAGTAATCCTGAATCCGAGCCAACAATAAAGTAGAGAATTTTTTCTTGTTCAAATGCATCACCAAAGGTTTTTTTTAAAAGAGCTTTGGAACCGATGCTATTAAAAGCTTTTTGGTTAATTTCTTCAAAGTACAGGTCGCCAAAGTTATTGGTTTGGGGGGTGGAAAGTTGAAGTGTTGGCAGTGTTTGTTGCATAGATATGTCCCTAAGTGTCAATTTTCTGGAGAGCTTTATCCGTGAATCCATCTTGTGCAAAGCTCTCTTCTGATATTTGATTTTAAAGGGCTAGCAGCGGTTGTGCCATCTTTTAGCTTAAAAAAATGAAATTTTTATCAAATTTTTGCTAAAGGTTTATCAAGCGTGGTCGTTACAGATTGTGAAAGGGAAGAATTTAGGCTCAAATTATAAAAATACAGAGTCAAATTTTTATCAAACAAAAGGAGATGAGTCATGTCAATGATTATCAACACCAATATGGCATCAGAAAATGCCGTTCGTCTATTAGACCAAACATCCCGCCAGCAAAAAACAGCGATGGAACGCTTAACTTCAGGT
>Ga0256829_1002495_pt1 | contig 13656 bp, 15 predicted proteins | sample 131447metaG_FD_185979 | JGI IMG/M metagenome (GOLD analysis project Ga0256829, IMG submission 185979) | Hydrothermal vent microbial communities from Lau Basin, Pacific Ocean - 131-447 | ecosystem: Environmental > Aquatic > Marine > Hydrothermal vents | place: Pacific Ocean: Lau Basin | collected...
AATTACTAACCATGAATATAAAAAATATGGTATCAAAATTACGATTTTAGAGTTAGAAAAATGTGTTTGTAAACTCTATGGATACCAGCGAGAACTTTTGCAGGTTATTCTCAATATTATCAATAATGCGAAAGATATTTTGGTAGAAAAAGAGGTGCAAAATCCAGAAGTTACCATCAGTATGCATAAGGATGATGCAATGCTTTCTCTTTGTATTCATGACAATGCAGGGGGTGTGCCAGAGAGTATTATAGAAAAAATATTTGATCCCTATTTTACGACAAAGCATGAGAGCATTGGAACAGGGATTGGTTTGTATATGAGTAAAAAAATTATAGACAATGATTTTAAGGGGCATTTAGAGGTTATAAATGAAGATGATGGGGCAAGTTTTATGATTCGCTTACCTCGTCGAGAAAACATCTATAGAGAGGAAGATGCATGAAGTTCAAATTTTTGAGTAGTATTCTTTTTTTGCTTTTTGTCAATATGGTGTTTTTTACAGAGTATCTGTTCTCCATGCTTTTACAGTTGGCAGTACTTGTAGGAGTGCTTATAGCTTTTTATAAAAAAGAGGAAGCCAATAAGGAAGAAGTACAAGAAGATGCAGGAGAAGATTTGTCTGCATTACTCGATGAAAAAGAGCAAATAATAAAAAAACTGAACAATCGTTTTGAGCTAGCGATGAATGCATCAAGAGATGGGTTTTGGGATTATAATCTTGAGACAAAAGAGTTTTATTTGAGTAAGACATGGAGAAAGCGTCTTGGTTTTCGTGAGGATGAAGCAGTAACTTATTTGAATTATATTGCCCTCATTCCATTTGAAGAGAGAGTCAAGTACCAAGCAGAGGTCGAAGAATTATCTGAAGAGTTTTCGGAGTATGTTGAGTATGCTCATTTTTCTTTTATATATCCTCTTGTGACAAAATCGGGAGAAAAGCTTCTTGTAGAAGATAATGGCAATGTATTTTGCAATGAAAACAAAGAGGTTATTCACTTTGTAGGATTTCAAAGGGTTATAGCATAGGGGTCTCTTTAAGAGAGATATTTGTATAATGGTTTATAAAAATGAGAAGGATGTAACTATGGCAATAACAAAAGAGACAATTACAGAGAAAATCAAAGAGCTCCAAGCAAATGATGATAATCATATTATGGATAGAATGATTGATGTAACCTACGGGATGACAACAAAGATGCCAGTGATGGGGGAGTTTGCAAAAAAAGGCTTAGATAAGATAGATGCACTTTCAAATGCAAAGAAATTTAGCTCAAAGGTGTTTAAGCCTTTTTTCCCTTTCCCAAAAGTAGATAAAAAATATACTGAAAAGTTTGTCGAAGAGACGAAAAAAGCAAAAGAGTAGTTTAGAACTACTCTGCATTTAAACTCGCTTTGACAAATGCAAGAATTGCAGCATTTGGTGTTTGTAAGCGAGAGGTAAACTCTGGGTGGAACTGCACACCTAAGAACCATGGGTGTCCTGCTATTTCAACTGTTTCAATGAGTCCGTTTGATTCTCCTGTGACTATCATGCCTGCTGCTTCTAACTGTTCTCTATACGCAGGATTTGCTTCATAGCGGTGACGATGGCGTTCGTAAATAACTTTAGCCCCACTATATGCTTCTTGAATGAGTGAACCCTCTTTGGTTTCACATGGGTACTCCCCTAAACGCAGGGTGCCTCCCATAGGTGATTGGTGTGTTCTGAGTTGTTTATCACCGCTTTGGTCTAAGAAGTTATCGATGAGGTAGACCATAGGGTGTGGTGTGTTTGGATCAAACTCTATGGAGTTTGCACCTTCAAGACCAAGGACATTACGAGCATACTCAACAAGTGTGAGTTGCATGCCGAGGCAGATCCCAAGGTAGGGTACTTTATGGACACGTGCATACTCTATAGCTTGAATTTTTCCTTCAACTCCTCTGCTTCCAAAACCACCTGCTACTAAAACAGAGTCACAATCACCAAGGAGTGCCTCAGCACCACGTTCTTCAATCTCTTCTGCATCGACCCAGTTGATTTCAACACGAGTATCGAGATGGGCACCACAATGAATGAGTGATTCTGTGAGTGATTTGTAGGCTTCTTTGAGTTCAAGGTACTTGCCAACAAAGCCAACAATCGTTTTCTCTTTTGGTTGGACAATTTTTTTCACGAGTGAATCCCACTCTTCCATTTCAGGGTTTAGTTCACCAAGGTCAAGTTCTTTTGAGAGGGGCTTGAGGATGTTTTGGCGTAAAAATGTCATAGGAATATCATAGATGGTTTTTGCATCGAGGGCTTCAACAACACTGTCTGTCGAAACATCACAACTCATTGCAAGCTTTTTCTTGAATGTTTTTGGCAATCCATTTTCACTTCGGGCAATAATCATTTGTGGAGTAATTCCAATGCGACGGAGTTCTTGCACGGAGTGCTGTGTTGGTTTTGACTTGAGTTCACCTGCTGCTTTAATGAAAGGAATGAGGGTAACATGCACAAAAAATGTGCCTGCAACTTCATCATCATGTTTCATCTGTCGAATCGCTTCCATAAAAGGTAAGCCCTCTATGTCTCCAACAGTGCCTCCAAGCTCGACAACTAAGATGTCATGCCCTTCACCCGCTTGTTTAATGCGAGAAACAATCTCTCCAACAATGTGAGGCACGACTTGGATGGTTTGTCCAAGGTAGCCACCTGCACGTTCTTTTTCAATAACAGAAGAGTAAACTTGTCCTGTGGTAAAGTTTGCAGTTTTTAAAAAAGATGCATCTAAAAAGCGCTCATAGTTTCCAATGTCAAGATCCGTTTCTGCTCCATCTTTGGTGACAAACACTTCTCCATGCTCCAAAGGTGACATTGTGCCCGGATCGACATTGATGTATGGGTCAATTTTTAGCATACCTACATTTAAACCAGAGTGTTTTAAAAGTGTACCGACACTTGCCGCTGTAATCCCTTTTCCAAGAGAGCTTAAAACTCCACCAGTTACGAAAATGTATTTTGTCATTTGTATGCTCCATATATTATATATTCGCGATTATAGTATATAATGTCTTATTAGCTTATAAAAGTAGGAATATGGAACACGCACTTATTTTTGTTATTGTCGGACTTGGAATCTCTATTGTTTTAAATATTTTGCTCAAAAAAATTGGAATCTCTCAAATTATCGGGTATATATTTACAGGAACATTTATGGTATATGCTTTTCATCTCAGAGAGGCAAGCCATTCACATGAACTAGAAATGATAGGGGAGTTTGGCATTGTCTTTTTGATGTTTACCATTGGGCTTGAAATCTCTTTAGAAAAAATGAATGTCATGAAAAAAGAGATTTTTGGCAATGGTCTTATGCAGGTTCTTTTTACGGCACTTATTGTTTATCTTGCTTCGCATTATGGTTTTGGACTTGAGAGTAAATCTTCTATTATTATTGCACTTGCGTTTTCGCTCTCTTCAACAGCAGTTGTTTTAAGTTACCTCAAAAGTTCTAAAGAGATTTACGCTCCCTATGGACAAAACGCAACAGGAATACTTATTTTGCAAGATATTGCAGTGATTCCTATCTTGATTTTGATTGGGTTCTTAACAAGTGAGGGAGATGAGAGTGTAAGTACAATTGTGCTTCATACACTCTTAAGTGCTATAACAGTGGTTGGTATTTTGCTTATTGTTGGAAAAAAGATTGTGGCATGGTTGCTACACTTTTCAGCATCAAGTCAGCTTGAAGAACTCTTTATGGGCTCTGTTTTGTTCATTGTTATGGGGGCTGCTTTGTTTGCTGCTGCTATGGGGTTTACCTACTCTTTAGGTGCTTTTGTTGCAGGTATGGTGATTGCTGAGACAAAGTACCATCATAAAGTAGAAGCGGACATCGCTCCTTTTAAAGACATCTTACTTGGTACCTTTTTTGTGGTAGTGGGAATGAAAGTGAATTTGAGCCTTTTTATTGATAATATTTTTCTCATTAGTGCTATTTTTGTACTAATTGTTTTGCTGAAAACCTTTGTGATGTTTGTTACCCTGCGTTTATCTTCAAGTAGTGCAACAGCACTTAAAACAGCACTCTCTTTGTCGCAAGTTGGGGAGTTTTCTTTTGTCATTTTTGCAGTAGCGGAGTCTGGAGGCATATTGACTCAGGAGATGGCATCGCTGCTAGTACTTATTGTGATATTTTCCATGGTTGTGACTCCTTTTGTTATTCCGCATATTAGTGAGTGGGTAGATAAGCTTATAAAAGAAAAAGATGTTACGACAGATATGTCAAAACTCTCCACTCGAAAAGATCATGTCATTGTCTGTGGGTATAGTTTTGTAGGAAAGTATGTGACAAAACACCTTGAAGAGTTAGATGCTCCTTACATTGTTGTTGATAACTCGAATAAACATGTACGAGAAGCACTCAAAGATGAGCAAGAAGTCTATATGGGTGATGCTTCGAAGCGTTCAATTTTAAGTGCTTTACATGTAGAAAATGCAGCAGCAATTATAGTGACTTTGGATAATGTAGAGAAAAAACGACTTATCTGTGAAGCGGTATTGAAACATTCTAAAAATGCTAATGTTATTGTGAAAGTAGCATCCCTTGAAGAAAAAGAAAAGCTGCAAGATCTCGCTATTACCACAATTGTCGATATTAAAGTGGAAGTGGCACGGGTATTAGTAGAGCGAATGCTTACTTGTCAATTGCAGTATAAATAATTTTACTGTTTCTCTTTAATAAATTTTAATCTTATTATCAGTATACTTGTGTCATGAATGATTTACAACAAATAGTTTCTACCATGAATGGACTCAAACTTCTGTATGTTGAGGATGATGCACAAGTACGAGCATCTACTTTGGCGATACTGAATGATTTTTTTACAGACATCGTTGTTGCAGTAGATGGTGAGGATGGTTTAGAAAAATTTTATGCCAATAAAATTGACATAATTATCACTGATATTTCTATGCCAAAAATGAGTGGTTTAGAGATGTTAGAAAAAATCTATGAAACCGATCAAGATGTTTTATTTTTGATATTTTCGGCCTATAATGAAGAGGAGTTTTTTCTCAAAAGTATTAAGCTGGGTGTCGAAGCCTATTTTATTAAGCCTGTGGAGTTTGAGCAGTTTGTTCAAGTTTTAGGAAAAACAGCAAAAAAAGTACAAGCTGCAAAAGCTTACCAACAGCTCCTGCAATATAATGAAATTATAGATTATAGTGCCATTGTTTCTGTCATCACTCCTGATGGAAAAGTAAAGTATGTGAACGATGCTTTTTGTAGTATATCTGGATATGATAGGGAAGAACTTATTGGTAATGATTATATTGCATCCACACATAACAAACAAGAAGACTCTTTAAATAAGGAAATCTGGCATACGATTAAAGAGAAAAAAAGTATCTGGCGTGGTGTGACAAAAAATGTTTCAAAACAGGGGAGTATATATTATCTTGACAGTACAATTAAACCTATTTTAGACCAGAATGAAGAGATAGTTGAGTATATAGCAATTCGGCATGATATAACAGATATTATGAGTCCGCTGCGCCAACTCAATGATTATATTAAAACTGCTAAAATTCCTATGGTAATTTTAATTAAGATTGATAATTTTGACAACATAGAAAACTTTTATGGGCAAGATATTTTACAAGATATTGAGGAGAGTTTTGCAAAACAGTTACTTAGCTTTATTCCAGATGCCATTTCGGTGCAAAATATTTTTACACTTAAAGATGGGGAGTATGCAATTGCCTTAGATAAAGTAAATTTACTAGAAGATGATGAGGGCATTGAAGCACTACTGTACCAGCTCCAATCACAGGTAGAATCTGCTAAGATTAACATTGGTGAGCTTGATTATGATGTTGCCATTGGGATTAGTTATGCATATGGTGAGAATGTACTTGAAAATGCAAAATATGGTATAAAACTTCTCAAAAGTTCCAACAAGCAAATCATTTTTGCAAATAATTTAGCAGACAAAGAGCATTTGCAGGCATTAGAAAATATTAGAATTTTAAAAATGGTAAAAACAGCGATAGAAAACAATAAAATAATCTCTTATTTTCAACCTATTATCGACAATAAAACACAGGAGATTGTGAAGTATGAATCTTTGGTGCGTTTAGTGGATGAAAATGATAAAATTCTCGCACCATTTTTCTTTTTAGATGTTTCAAAACAGGGGAAGTACTACACCGCAATCACCTCTATGGTTCTTGATAATGCTTTTGGTGCACTCAAACTCACCGATAAAGATATATCTATCAATCTCTCAGCATTAGATATAGAAAAAGAGGCAATTCGCAAGAAATTTTACTCCCTTTTAGAGAGACATAAAGACTCTGCAAAGCGTATTGTAATAGAACTTTTAGAGGATGAAGCCTTTAAGGATTTTGAGGTGATTAAAGCTTTTATTAAAAAAGTGAAAGCTTTGGGTGTTAAAATAGCAATTGATGATTTTGGCTCAGGCTACTCTAATTTTGAAAGATTACTTGATTATCAACCAGATATTTTAAAAATTGATGCGACTCTTGTAAAAAATATTGCCACTAGTCATTTTTCGCTCTCCACAGTAAAAACGATGGTAATTTTTGCAAAAGAACAAAATATGCAAGTGATTGCCGAATATGTTGAAAATGAAGAAATTTACAATATCTTGTGCTCTTTAGATGTTGATTACTCTCAAGGGTATTACTTTGGGAAGCCTGATGCTTTGCAAAAAAGCTAAAAAAAGAGTATAATTTTTTTAACTACTTCACAAAGGAGATGCTATGAGTTTTTCAATCAATACAAATATTGGAGCAATGACAGCAAATCTCAATTCAAATCTTAAAAATCATGCCCTCAATGAGAGTCTTGGTTTTTTGTCCTCAGGTTCAAAGCTAGGCAGTGCTGCCTATGATGCTTCTGGATTAAGCATAGCCAATCAACTCTCCGCACAGGTTGCAGGACTTGGTCAGGCAATTATGAACTCTAACGATAGTATTGGGATGCTACAAGTCGCAGATGGTGCCATGCAGGGGATAAACGATAATATGCAACGCATACGTGTTTTAACGCTGCAAGCTTCTAATGACACGATGGATGCAGAGAGTAGAGCAGCAATTCAAAAAGAGATAGATGGACTTTTGGCATCTACTGATGATATTGCAAAGCAGACAACTTACAATGGAAAACAACTTTTTGGCAATACATTTGTCACACAATCAGGTGCAGATGCAGGTGATACACAGGGTGTGAGCATCGCAAATGCTGATGTCGCTTCTTTGCTTGGCTCTATTGATGTAACAACACAGGCCGGTCGTGATAGTGCAATCGACACGGTGGATGGTGCTTTGAAGAGTATTGACGAGAGTCGGGCTTCTTTAGGGGCTTCTCAAAATCAACTGATGTCTAATGTTCGTAATATTTCTGTTGGACAGCTCAATGCTGCCGCTTCAGAATCACAGATGAGAGATGTTGATTTTGCAGCAGAGAGTGCCAATTTTTCTCAAGCGAATTTGATGTCGCGTATTGGTGCATTTGCACAGGCACATGCCAATAGTGCAAGTGCAAATCTCACACGTTTACTAGGTTGAAAAAAGCTTAGTTTCCGCGTGAACCGGGTTTAATGGCTTCACTGCCATCTTTACAGAGTGGACACTCTTGGGGTTGGTACATTTCAAATGTAAAGTCTGCAAGTGCAAAAAATGGTATCTCTTGTGGCAGTTTACAGTTTGGCTGTGTTTGGATGTCGCTGTTTTCGCGTTTGCAAAAACCACGATTTGCAAGTGCTGCTGCTCCAACGATTTCACCACCGAGTTCTTTGACGACAGCGGCCGCTTCCATAGCAGAGCCGCCCGTGGTGATAATATCTTCACACATGAGTACTTTTTCGCCTTGACTTACTTCAAAACCACGGCGAATGTTCATCACTCCATTGACACGTTCTGCAAAGATAAACCGTACATCAAGTGCCGTTGCAAGAGCAAAACCAGCGATGAGCCCACCAAGTGCAGGAGAACAAACAGTGTCTATCTCTAAACCACTCTCTTTGATTTGTTTTGCAAGTGCTTCAGCCAAGAGTTTAGCAGTTTTTGGGTCCTCTAAAACCTTCGCAGATTGAAGATAAAACTGTGAGTGATTCCCACTACTGAGCTTAAAATGCCCCTCTAAAAGAGCATCTGCATCCATGTAAATTTTTTTAATATCCACAGGATTACACTTTTAAGATTTCAGCTTCTTTCTCTTTTAAGATGCTGTCTGTATTGGCAATAAATTTATCAGTAAGTTTTTGAATCTTATCTTGAGCGGCTTTGGACTCATCTGTCGTGATTTCTTTCTCTTTTTCAAGTTTTTTGATTTTATCATTTGCATCACGTCTATCATTTCTAATGGAGACTTTTGCTTTCTCTCCCATACCTTTCATCTGTTTGACAGACTCTTGACGTTGTTCTACTGTCATTGGAGGGAAGAAAAGTTTGATTTGGTCGCCATCATTGTTTGGATTGACTCCAATATTAGCTGCTTGGATAGCACTCTCTATATCTGAAAGAAGATTTTTTTCCCAAGGATTTACGACGATTGTCGTTGCATCTGTTGCTAAAACAGACCCAACTTGGTCAAGTGGTGTTGCTGTCCCATAGTAATCAATTTTTACATTGTCTAAAACACTTGTTGTTACTTTCCCTGTACGGAGTGTTTTAAAGTCTCTTTGCATATGTTCTATGCTTTTTTGCATTTTTGATTCACAGTTACTGTAAATTTCGTCTAACATTATTTGCCCTCTTTTTTTGGAGTTGGTGCAGGTGTTGTTGGGAGGGCAGCAGGTGCTGCAACATCATTTTTTTCAACAAGTTTATCAACAACAGAAGCCTGTTTGTTTTGCGAGTACATATACCCTAAAGCAATGGTGTTTACTACAAATAAAAAACCGATTGTAAATGTCGTTTTTGCTAAAAAGCTTGCGGGACCTTTTGCCCCAAAAACAGACTCATTTGAGCCACTGTAAGCTCCAAGACCGATGCTTGAGCTTTTTTGAAGAAGTACGGCAATTACTAAAATAATTACAAGTACAATTTGGATAATAAGTAAAAGACTAGTCGTCATGTGTATTTCCTAAGTTTAATTGGGCGAATTATATCAAAAAAAACTTAACAAAATAAGGTATAATGCTAAACTTAATTTATAAAGTAGGGGAGATACCATGAATAATAGTATAAAAATAGTCCTTTTTTTTCTTCTTTTGACAATCTTGAACACAGGATGTGCAAAAGAAAAAAAAGAGACTCGCCCTATTGTGAGTGTGACTACATTTCCCCTCTATGACATTACAAGACAGATTGCAGGTGATACACTTAAAATTGTCAATATCTTGCCCTTTGGTGTAGAACCCCATGAGTATGAACCCACACCAAAAATTGTTGCAAACATAGAAAAGAGTGCTTTGATTTTATATAGTGGAGCAGGACTTGAACCATGGACAGCAGGGTTTCATTTTAAGCAAAGAGCTGTGAATATGAGTCAATATGTTTCACTTCACACTTTTGAAAATACGCGAACTATTGACCCTCATTATTGGCTTGATTTTCAAAATATGCAAAAGGCAGTAGCGGTTATTACCCAAGAACTCGTGAAGATTGCTCCAAAAAATAAGTCTCTGTATAGGCAAAATGAAAAAGCCTATTTGCTTATGCTTGAAAAGCTCGATGAGAAATTTCAAACAGGGTTAGCAGATTGTAAGCGTGATACGATTATTGTCAATCATAATGCTTTTAGTTATTTGGCAAAAAAGTATGGGTTCCATGTTGCTTCTTTGAGTGGTTTATCTCCTGAGGCAGAGCCCAATGCAAAAAATATCATTCGCTTAATGCAGACAATTAAAGAGCATAATGTTTCTACCGTATTTTTTGAAGATTTTGCGAGCGATAAGGCAATCAAAGGTGTCGCAAACGCAACACAAACTGCAGTAGATGTTTTAAAACCATTGGGTAATATTACAGCAGATGAAGCAAAAGAAAATTTAACATATGAAGCGATGATGCAAATCAATCTGCAAAAACTCTCTAAGGCACTCTCTTGTCATTAAGCTTTAAAGTGCCTATTTTTGATGTGAAAAATATCAATTTTAGTGCAGCTTCACAACACATTCTTTCAAATGTTTCATTAGAAATTTTTAATGGAGAGTATATCGCCATTATTGGACCAAACGGCGGGGGAAAAACAACACTTGCACGCATATTGCTTGGACTCACACAACCGACAAGTGGGGAAGTTAAGCTTTATGGAAAAAAACTGAAAGCTTTTAAAAATTGGGAGAAAATAGGCTATGTCCCACAACGGGCATCGCATGTGGATGAAAATTTTCCTGCAACTGTAGAAGACATAGTGAAGATGGGTATGACCTCTAAACACAGTTTTTTTTCCATTTTGAGCAAAGAGGAGAAGCAACGCATAGAAGAGAGTATGCTTAAGATGGATGTTTTAGATTTAAAAGAGAAGATGGTTGGAAAACTCTCTGGTGGACAGCGCCAACGCGCTATGATAGCTCGAGCACTCGCTTCTAAACCAGAGATTCTGATTTTGGATGAGCCAAATACTGGTGTAGATATGGTATCGCAAAAGCGTTTTTATGCACTTTTGCGAAAACTCAACAAAGAAGAAAATATTACTATTTTATTTATAACACATGATGTGGGTGTGATAGCAGATGACATTAGTAGGCTTTTTACTGTCAATCAAAAAATTACCATTTGTAACTCTCCAAAAGAGACACTTAGTTGTGATGAAATGTCAGCACTCTATGGTATAGAAACGCACTCTATTCATCAGCATAAGCACCATGAGCATTAGGAAAAAGTATGTTTGAGATGTTTGAATACGATTTTATGCAAAGAGCTTTTTTAGCAGGTGTCCTTATTGCAACACTCGCTTCAATTAGTGGTACTTTTATTGTGCTCAAACGCTACTCCATGATGAGTGAAACATTGGCACACTCTGCTTTAGTAGGTGTTGCTGTTGGTTTGGTTGCAGGATTTAATCCTTTATGGATGGCTGTTGTTGTTGCTGTTTTATCAGCATGGATGATAGAGTATTTACGCAGTACATTTGCACTCTACTCAGATGCTATTTTATCAATTTTGCTCTCTGGGTCTTTAGCCGTGGCTATTATCATTGTTTCTCTTGGGGGTGCTTTTAATAACTCGCTGTTTTCTTATCTATTTGGCTCTATTCTCTCAGTTAGTCAAGCAGATATTCTTACAATTGTGGGTTTTGGTTCTGTCGCTTTACTTTTATTGCTTCTGTTTTCAAAGGAACTCTATTTTATAGCTTATGATGAAGAAGTAGCAAAAACAAGTGGCATCAAAGTGACATTGTTGAATTATCTGCTTGTGAGTGTTGTTGCTATTATTATCGCCCTCTCTATTCGTGTTGTAGGCTCTTTACTGATTGGGGCTTTAATGGTCATTCCGACTGTAGCAGCCTTGCAATTTAGAGTCGGTTTTCTAAAAACTGTACTTATCTCACTGTTTATCGCACTTGGGAGTGTTATCGTTGGAATGACACTCTCTTATTATTACTCTTTGCCTTCTGGTGCAACGATTGTTTTGTGTGTTATCGCGATTTTTATTCTCTCTTTGAGTCTCAATAAAAGATGAAAATTAGTTCAGAATTTTCAAAGCATGCTTTGAGTTATGAATCACTCAATTCTATTCAAACAGAGGTTGTTCAAAAACTCCTTTTATCTGTTAGAAGCAAACCGCAACATATTTTAGATTTAGGCTGTGGCAGTGGAGCAATTTGTAAAAGTATTGATTGGAAGTATGAAAAATTTACAGGTATTGATTTTGCAAAAGGTATGCTAGAACTCCATCCAAAGTCTGAAAATATAGAAGCGATTTATGGTGACTTTAATGATAAAACACTTTTTGAACACCTCCAGACACAGCAGTATGATTATATTTTTTCTGCATCAGCACTCCAGTGGGCACAGGATTTACAAAGTGTTTTTCAAGGTATTCATACTTTAAATGCTCCAGTAGCACTTGCTATTTTTACAGCAAATACTTTTAAAACATTAAATGCTACAGCATCTTTACAACCCTTATTACAATCATCTAAAGCAATTCAAAAACTACAAGAAAAATATTTTGATGCTGATTTTGAAGTACTACAATATAATATGGAATTTTCTAGTGTACGAGAAATGTTTCAGTATATTAAACGCAGTGGAGTAAGTGGCTCGCGTAAAGTTTTGAGCTTTAAAGAGACAAAGCAATTGATGCGGGCATATCCACTCTCTTATTTAGAGTTTGAAGTTGCGTTTATTACATCTCGTGTAAAATAATCTCTTTTTCGAGTGTATAGAGTTCGTAACGAATAGATTTAAAATTCTCACTTAACTCTGTCTCTTGGAGTTTAAAAATCTCTTCTAAAACACGTGAAGATTCTTGTGCTCGTTTGAAGTTTGCCACCAGAATGCCTTCAATGCTACTGCGTGTTTGTTCGCTTTTCGTAGAAGGGCGTAAAACATCGTTGATACTATCTCTTTGTGCAAGGAGTTCTTTATATATATCTATAGTTGCTTTATGTCTGAGTGTTTTGAGTTTTAAGGCAAGGGGTTTATTGCTATCACGGTAGCGTAAAATGTCTTCAACGACACGTATTCCTTCTTTGAGGCGATTGATGTTTGCATCGATCACCCGTAAGAGTTCAGAAGGAATCTCCTTAGTCATCACTACCAAAAATACCAAAGAGCTGGAGTAGAGCTGTAAAAATATTTAAAAAGTCTAAATAAAGAGCAATAGCTCCATCAATAGGTGTTTGGTAAGCCCCTCTGATAATATTTTGTGTATCAAAGATAACCATTATACTAAAAAGAAGTACAATAGCTCCAGAAATAATGATTTGAAACATTGGATTGCCAAGGAAAATGTTTAAAATCGAAAAACCAATAATAACAAACATAGCTATCATCAGCGGTTTCCCATAACTTGTAAAATCTTTTGTCGTTTTAATAGCATAAAAACTCATTGCACCAAATACGACAGAAGTCATAGCAAAAGCATTTCCTATAATAACACCCCCACCATTCATGCCAAGTGTATAGGCTAACAAAGGTGCTAAAGTAATACCTGTCATAAAGACAAAAGCAAACATTACTAAAAGATTAATCCCTGGTTTGTTCTTAACAAACTGTAAGCCAATCAAAAGCCCAATTTCTAAAAAGAAAAGCGGCCACATCATCGATTGAATAGCTCCTGCTAAAGGAACACCTACATAAGCACCAACTGCACCTGCCATCATCGAAGCGGCAAATAATTTATATGTCTCTTTTACAAAAGAGATAATTTGTGAATCATCACGACTCTGTGTTTGGTATGCAGAAAAGTTTCCTCTTGCATAATCGCGGTCATATAGTCCCATAGTCTTTCCTTTGTATATGAATTAATGTATTTGGTATGATATACGGAAAGAGTTAACGCAAAGCAACTTGTAAAAAAAGAAATCGAAAAATTCTTCCAGCACATCAATCAGATTAAGCAATTTCTAAGCAACACTTCTCTATAATTCCCATCCACAAACAGAGAGACCTTATCAAAAAGGGCTAGAGAGACTTCAAGTAGAAGTTTTAGAGAATGTTTGAGATCATTGAAAACTAAGCAAGTAAGAGACACTTTTTATTTATAGAGAGAGT
>Ga0256829_1002496_pt1 | contig 13656 bp, 7 predicted proteins | sample 131447metaG_FD_185979 | JGI IMG/M metagenome (GOLD analysis project Ga0256829, IMG submission 185979) | Hydrothermal vent microbial communities from Lau Basin, Pacific Ocean - 131-447 | ecosystem: Environmental > Aquatic > Marine > Hydrothermal vents | place: Pacific Ocean: Lau Basin | collected...
TTAAAGGTGATACTTCAAGTGGAAGTAAAAAACCTGCAACACTTGAAAGTGGTGCTGTTGTTCAAGTACCATATCATGTGTTAGAAGGTGATACTATTAAAGTCAATACTGTAGAAGGCGAGTATTTAGAAAAAGTGAAATAATCACGAAATATATAAATGAAGAAAGTAATATGGCATTATGTGACTATATTTTAAGTTTTTTTGTCATTCAAATTTTTTGGAAAAAGCTTCTTGTTTAAGAAGCTTTTTATTAGTTTTTTTGAAATTTTATGTATGAAATTGGGATATAACATTTTGTTTTATTTTTGTAGATGAAGTTTTCGGATTATAGGTAACTTGAACTATTTTTTTTCCTTTGGATTTAAGGTATTTTTCTACTGCAATATTGTGTGGCTGATTTCCCCAATCTTCTCCAATAACAAAAATATCTACATCTAACTCTTTACAAGCTGATACATATTCAAGCTCATGATATGCTCGTACATCATCTACACATTTGAGAGCTTTAAGCATTTCCATTCTTTGCTTTAGTGGAATAACAGGAACATTTGGTTTATAAGAGTGTACTACTTCATCAGAAGCAACACCCACAATAAAAGTATCACCTAATGTTTTACAATATTCTAACAAAGCTAAATGCCCTACATGTAACAAATCAAAAGTACCAACGGTATATACAATCATAATTTAATCTCCTTTAGTACATAACTGACTTTGCATACTATATTTAATTGTTTAAAACTCTTTTATCGTGCTATTGAAAGCACAACAGAGTTATCAAATATTATTAAAATTATCTTGTTGGATAAATAGAGAGCATTCACTATGGAAGAAAATATAGTATATGAGGTCAGTTAGTAATATGATTTAGGGTATAATAGCATTTTTATGCTAAATGCTTGCTACTATTCTATCATTCATTCAATCATTCAATCATTCAAAATTTATTTATCTCAAAGGACCCCATTTATGTCAAAAAATAACTCTACAACTAGAGAAATACAACAACCAACAATTTTATCTTATGTGAAAGATATTCCAAATCTTTTATCACTTTCAGGATTGGCTTGTACAGTCCTTGCTATCTATTTTAGTATTACAGGTCTTTACGGGGCTGCTATGATTGGTATGGTTTGGGCTGTCGCTTTTGATTGGGCTGATGGGTTAGTGGCTAGAAAACTAAAAGGTAGGACTGCAACAGATGCTAAATTTGGTGGACAGCTTGATGTTTTAATAGATATAGTAAGTTATGGAGTAACGCCTGCTATTTTACTGTTGAGTTATGGACATTTTGGGCCTATATATTTAATAGGAGCTTTTATAATGATAGCTGCTGCAGCTATACGACTGAGTTATTTTAGCACTTATGGATTAGCGGGTGGCACAAAATATACAGGACTTGCTCTTGATAACAATAGTTTGATTTTGGTTTCTATATTTTTATTAGAGGGTATTGTAAGTCATGGTACTTTTTCAATAATTTTATATATTAGCGGAGTTACTCTTGCTATTTTAAATGTATCAGAAATTAAAACACCAAAGCTTTCAGGAAACCCAAGAAATGTCTATTTACTTGGAGCTTATACTTTAGGGATTACAGCTATTTATGGTTTACAACTTATCTAAAATTAAGTCATTTTAACTATAATCCAATTAATTATTTATATCTTTTTAGGGAATGATTTTGAGCAAACAACCATCTTTTACGCACTTACATTTACATACAGAATACTCACTGCTAGACGGTGCAAATAAACTCTCAAACTTAGTTTCTCGGGTCAAAGAACTAGGTATGACTTCTGTTGCTATGACAGACCATGGCAATATGTTTGGAGCTATTGACTTTTATAAGCAAATGACAGCTGCCGGACTGAAGCCAATTATAGGGATGGAAGGCTACATTCATAATGGGGAAACTTTAGACGACAAAAGTACAAAACAGCGTTTTCATATTTGTTTGTATGCTAAAAATAAAATCGGATACGAAAATCTTATGTATCTTTCTTCAAAGTCTTTTATAGAAGGGTTTTATTATTTTCCGCGTATAAATAAAAAAGAACTTCGTGAACATAGTGAAGGACTCATTTGCTCTTCTGCCTGTTTGCAGGGTGAAGTAAATTGGCATTTAAATCTTCAAAATGAGAGAAATGTAAAAAATGGTGCGTTAGGATATGAAGGTGCATTAGCTGTCGCACGTGAATATCAAGATATTTTTGGTGATGATTTTTATCTTGAATTGATGCGTCATGGTATTGGTGATCAGCTTTTTATTGATGAACAAATACTTAAAATTTCTCGTGAGACAGGTATCAAAGTGGTTGCAACAAATGATACGCATTACACTTACCCTAATGATGCACAATATCATGAAGCTTTTATGTGTATTGGGATGAATAAACTTTATGATGATCCAAACCGTATGCGTCACTCTGTGCATGAATTTTATATAAAATCACCTGATGAAATGGCGAGACTTTTTGCAGATATTCCTGAAGCACTAGAGCATACACAAGAAATAGTTGAAAAAATTGAAGAGTTTGTGCCTATTGTAAAAACACCGACACCGCCAAATTTTAAATTTACAAAAGAATATTCAGATAAAGAAGGATTAAATCTTCATTTTGAAGACGATGCACCTCTTGCTCCAAATGCAACAGAAGAAGAAAAAAAGAAACATTTCAGTGCAGCAGACAAGTATGATGCGGCTTACTTTATCATCAAGTGTCGAGAGGGTTTAGAAAAACGTCTGAAGATTGTTCCTCCTGAGCGTCATAAAGAGTATAAAGAACGCTTAGAATTTGAGATAAACATTATAAACTCTATGAAATTTCCCGGATATATGATGATTGTTTGGGATTTCGTTATTGAAGCTAAACGAATAGGTGTTGCAGTGGGACCTGGACGTGGTTCTGCGGCTGGAAGTCTTGTAGCATATTCACTTGAAATTACAGATATTGACCCTATGAAGTATGATTTGCTTTTTGAGCGTTTTTTAAATCCTGAACGCGTCAGCATGCCCGATATCGATATGGACTTTATGCAGGCTCGACGGGGAGAAGTTATAGATTATGTACGAAGAAAATATGGTAAAAATCAAGTGGCACAGATTATTACCTTTGGTTCATTGCTTGCAAAAGGAGTTATTCGTGATGTTTCTCGTGTTTTGGATGTACCACTCTCTAAAGCAGATCAAATGGCAAAACTTGTTCCAGATGAACTTGGTATTACACTGAATGGTAAAACAAAAAATGGGGAATTTAAAGACGGAGCATTTCAAAAAGAGCCAAAACTTCGTGAACTTGTAGAGAGTGACCCTCAAGCAGAACGTGTTTGGGAATTTGCCAAAAAACTTGAGGGATTAAAACGAAATGCTGGTATGCATGCAGCAGGTGTTGTAATAAGTAATGAAGAGCTTTGGAAAAAAACTCCTATTTATAAGCCATCAGGTGAAGATACTTTTATAACGCAATATTCGCTTAATTATATGGAAGATATTGATCTTATTAAGTTTGACTTTTTAGGTCTTAAAACACTTGATGTTATAGACAATGCTATTAAACTTATTAAACGAAGATATGATAAAGATATTGACTGGCATGCTATAGATGAAAATGACTCAAAAGTGTATGATGTTATACAAACAGGTGAAACAGTGGGAATGTTTCAAATAGAATCCTCCGGTATGCAAGATTTAAATAAACGCTTAAAACCTTCAACATTTGAGGATTTAATTGCAGTCTTGGCCTTGTATCGTCCTGGTCCTATGGAATCAGGGATGCTTGATGATTTTATAGAACGTAAACACGGGCGACAGGAAATTACGTATGTATTTGAAGCACTTGAAGAGATTTTAAAACCTACGTATGGGGTTATTGTTTACCAAGAACAAGTTATGCAAATTGTACAGGCTATTGGTGGATTCAGCCTTGGCGGTGCAGATATTGTTCGTCGTGCAATGGGTAAGAAAAAAGTCGAAGAGATGATTAAATATAACAAAGAGTTTTCTGAAGGTGCAGCAAAACAAGGGCTTGATTATAAAACCGCTTCAGAACTTTTTGATTTAATTGAAAAGTTTGCCGGTTATGGTTTTAATAAATCTCACTCAGCAGCGTATGCAATGGTTACATTTCAAACAGCATGGCTCAAGACTTATTATCCAAATGAATTTATGGCGGCACTCTTAACATCAGATAAAGACAATACCGAAAAAGTTGTTCGTTATATAGATGAAGTAAAACGAATGGGCATTGAACTTGCTCCGCCTGATATTTGTGATTCACAATTAGAATTTTCAGCTATTACAAAAGAGAATCGTGAAATTATTTTATTTGGTCTAGGTGCTATAAAAGGTGTTGGTGAAGCTGCCATACATGCGATGCTTGAAGAGCGTGAAGAAAATGGTGATTATGCTTCGTTACAGGATTTTGTAAACAGAATTGAGCCATCAAAAGTAAATAAACGTGTAGTAGAAGCCATTATAAAGGCAGGCGGATTTGACAGGTATAACTACTCGCGTAAAGCACTTTTAGATCAGATAGAGCTTATAGTAGATACTGCAAAAAAATCAAGTGAGGCAAAGAAAAATGTTGTGGGCAGTCTTTTTGGTGATGATGAAGAAATTACAACCGTAAAACTTGAACTTACAAATTCTGATGAGTATGAACTTAAAGAGATTTTAGAGTTTGAAAAAGATACCTTGGGCTTTTATGTTTCAGGCCATCCTATGGATGATTATCGTGAAGAGTTGGATGAGCTTAATTATACACTTTCATCAGAATTAGAACATATAAAAGATGGTTCATTTGCAATTTTTATAGGAAAGGTAGAAGGGGTAACAAAAAAAGTTTCTAAAAAAGGGAATCAGTTTGGTATAGTCAGTCTTATGGATTTTCATGGAAATATTGAAATTATGCTTTTTTCTGATAAACTTGAACAGCTTACTGAAATGGACTTGGAAGAACCGGTTGCTTTTAAAGCAAGAGTAACCCATACAGATTTTGGTCCGCGTTTGAATGTAACAAAAATAATGACACTTAAACAGGCGAAAAAAGAGACAAAAAAAGTCAAAACAGAGATTCAAGAAGCACCGCCGGAACCTATAAATTTGGCTGTAAGACTCAGTAGTGATTTTGATGTTTTAGAAAATTTATATACACTTATTCGACAAAACCCAGGGAATAGACCGTTGAAAATAACAATAGTTTCAAAACTTCATAATGTAGTTATTGACTCGGCAATAAGAGTAGATGGCAAAATTAGTGCGGCATTAGAAGGTAATGAATTTGTGGATATTATAGGATAAGGGTTATAAATGAATAAACAAGATTTTAATGAAGGACTATTAGGCTTTTTAGATGCTTCGCCAACGCCTTTTCATGCAACGCAAAATATGGCAATGATGTTTGAAAATGCAGGATTTATAAAGCTTGAGGAGGTTGATAAATGGGAACTTCAAGAGGGTCAAAAATATTATGTAACGCGTAATGATTCATCTATAATTGCTTTTACCTATCCTAAAATAAGAGCTAAATACCTGATGGTAGGGGCACATACAGATTCGCCAAATTTAAAACTAAAGCCAAATCCTGTTATAAAAGAGCATGGTGTTGTAAAATTTGGTGTTGAAAGTTACGGCGGACTACTTTTAAATCCTTGGTTTGACAGAGATTTGTCTTTGGCAGGTCGGGTGAGTTATTTAAGTCATGATAACAGCGTTGAGAGTGCTCTTATAAATGTTGAAAAACCAATAACAGTTGTACCTTCACTTGCAATACATCTTGATGATAAAGCAAATAAAGATAAAACTATCAATAAACAAACAGATATGTGCCCAATTTTGACAACAAATGAAGCGTTTGAATTTGATGAGTTTATAAAATGGCAGTTGGATAAAATTGGAATTAGAGATGTAAAAGAAGTTTATGCTCATGAATTGAGTTTTTATGATACACAAAAGGCCTCTTTTATTGGACTGCACAATGACTTTATATCGAGTGCAAGACTCGATAATTTACTTAGTTGTTATACTGCAATGGTAAGTATTTGCAGTCTACATGTAGATAAAGCCATGCTTTTTGTAGCAACTGATCATGAAGAGGTGGGAAGTGAGTCAACAAGTGGTGCAGGGGGTAGCTTTTTAGAAAACACACTGCATAGAATATTTGATGATTATGAAGAATATACACAAATGGTGAGAAGCTCTTTAATGATTAGTGCAGATAATGCTCATGCAATTCATCCAAATTTTCCATCAAAACATGATGCACATCATGCACCATATATCAACAAAGGTGTTGTTCTAAAAGTAAATGCAAATCAGCGATACGCTTCGAATTCTACTACCATATCAAAGTTTATGAACGTAGCTTCTTTGCTCAATGAACCTTTGCAAAATTTTGTAACAAGAAGTGATATGGGTTGCGGTTCTACCATAGGGCCAATAACTGCAACAAGAATAGGGATAGATACTATAGATGTTGGACTGCCAACTTTGGCTATGCACTCTATACGTGAACTTGCAGGAAGTGAGGATGCACACTCTTTGTATAAAATACTTGTTGGGTTTCAGGTGTAATGGCAGCTATAACGCCCCAAGAACTTAATGTCTTAATAGAGCAGACATATAAAGTAGAAAATGAGTTTAATGAATTAAAAGCTTCGTATGCTCATTTGCAAGATACTGTTGAAAAAGTTGTTGAGTTTTTACCCAATGCTATTTGGATAATAAATAGTGATAATAGTGTCTTTTTACAAAACTCTTATGCCCGAGAGCTTTGGGAGCTTTTAAAACTCTTGAAATACAGAGATGAAGATTATGAAATTACATTTAACTCACGTTCCTATATTGTAAAAAGTGCATCATATAAAGATAAGATTATGCTCTCGGCAACAGATATAACAGAGCAAAAACGTAAAGAAAATCTTGCGACAATGGGGCAGATGGCAGCACATCTTTCTCATGAAATCAGAAACCCAATCGGTGCTATCTCACTTATGAGTTCAACACTTAAAAAACGAGTAATACCTGAGAATATTCCTATAGTAGAAGAGATACAAAAATCAGTGTATAGAATTGATAGAATTATAAAAGCAACTTTGATGTTTTCTAAGGGTGTTCAAGCACAAAAACATGAGTTTAAATGGAGTTTACTCAAAGAATCTATTGATATGTCGATTAAATACTATGGATATTCTAAAGATATACATTTTAGTTTTCCAAAAATTGATTTTATGATAAATGGCGATAAAGATTTACTTGAAATACTCTTTTCAAATTTTATTATCAATGCTATTGATGCAATTGAAGAAGATGATAATGAGGAAGGACTTATTGAAGTCGTATATAGTAATGATGAAAGTTATCATATTTTTAAAATATATGACAGTGGAATAGAGATAAAAAATAAAAAGGAATTATTTGAAGCATTTAAAAGTACAAAGCTTAAAGGCAATGGTTTAGGTCTTGTTCTCTCTCGTCAAATAGCCCAAGCACATGGCGGAAGCGTAGATATATCCATGAATAAAAGAAAATATTTTGAAGTCAAACTTAAAAGATAAAGAATAATGGTATTTATCACAGGAATATCACATTATAAAAAATTATACTTTAAAATATACTAATTATAAATTTTTCTTACTCTTTAATCTCCTTTTAAATAACAAAATGTGATACTCCTTTTAATCTTAAAGTAGAGGAGATTTACACTATGAAAAAAAACAATATATTAGTTGCATTAGTTGCATTTATGTTTATAGCAACGTCTTCTGCTTTTGCTTATAATACGAACCCACCGTTCAAATTAAATAAGCTTAAGCAGTATGTCACAGTTGGAGCAGATGGTAAGAAAATTAGGGGGTATGAACCTAAGAATGATTACAATGTGTTTATTAATTACGAACTCGGAATGCATTGTGTTGGTTTTAGTATGGATTACTGTTGTGTTATTCCTCCATATAATTCGATTCAGGCACAAGCCGTTAAGGGTGGAAAAGATGGTAAATTACCAAAACTATTAACTCCAGATGATGACGTTAAACTTTATTACTATGTAAAAGATAACTCTTACAGTGAAGGTAATAAAATGAAATACTGGAGTGTCAGAAAAGATGCTGATGGTGACGGACATTTGGATTCTGCAGGAGATAATGTTGCCAACTATGTTTGGACACACCTTTTTATATATAAAGATTTAGAAGGGACTATTCCCGCAGGTGCAACAGATAAAGATCGTCTCCGTATAGGTCGTCAGATACCAGTTAGAATTGATGCTGGACCTTCAGGAATGCCACTTTCTGGGGGATATCTTAAATATGCAGGAAAAGATGGTGGAAATGTTGTAATGACTGACACACTTGTTCCTGCTGTGAAAAATGTTAAATTGGTATTGACTGCTTCACATGTTTGGGATGCACTTGGGCTCCCTATGACTGCATTTAATGACTCTACGAGAAAAGGGACTATTCGTTCTGTAACTCAAAAAGATTTTCAACCCTTTCAACATGCTACTGTAGAAATGCATGACAGAACCGGTAAAAGTATGAAAAACTCAAATGGAACGGATGTTTCTTACTTCGGTACAGAACCAGTTGATATTCCAAACTGTTATGCTTGTCATTCGAGAAATGGTAAAGCAGCACAAATGGCAAGAGATGAAGGCCTGAAATATTCTGATCAAGAGTATAAATATTGGAAGTCATATCCTGACGAGAGTGAATACATGGCTCGTTTGGCAGAAGCTTCTATAGATATTCTTGCTTTGCATGACAAAAATCAGGGTACACATTTTTTAGCTGACTATAAACCAAATGCTTCTGGAAACAGACTAGGTAAAGTTGGTATGGTAAGCTGTACAGACTGTCATGGTGATAATGTTTCGGGAAATTTACAAGAACCTCGTCCGACTGCTACAGGGTATAAAGCTGTTAAAGCGAAGCCTCTTTCTGAAGCGATTCATGGTTTTCACCTAGGAATGGTTCCTATGCCTGATGGTGCAGGTAGAACACAAGCATGTCAATCTTGTCACCCAACGCACTTTCAAAATCCAAATATGAATGATGATTCCAATCCGTATCGTGTAACAGATAGATATGGTGAAGGTAGATTTTCTAAAGGTGACATCAGGTTATCTGGCGGTGGGTGTTATGTAAGACGCGATGCACACTCAAATCCTGATGCGAAACCGCCTTTCTTTTTGAATAATTATGGTAAATGGCAGTATAAAAATGTTTCTACAAAAGATGAACATGGAAAACCTTCAAAAGTATTACGTGGTTTATACTGTACAAACTGTCATACAAAAGTTGCACAAGCATTTCAAAATTATGACAATATTACAAATGATTCAAAACAAGAGGGTAAAACTTTAAGAAATAAATCTCTTAGAGAAATGATTAAAGTGATTGCTGGTGGTAATGCTAAGAAATTTGCATCATTTGCTGATCCAAAAACTACAGGTGATAATGAAGTTATGAAGTTTTATACTGAGCATAAATCAGCGACACTTGTTAAAAATGTTGGTAAAGACGGTAAGTTAGATCTTAAACCTTGGAATCATCCAAAAGGTGGAAAAGTTCCATATGCAGCCGCATCTGGTGGTAATGACTGGTGGTTGGCAGCAGCAGAACCACATTGTGCAGACTGTCACGCAGCTCCATTTGTAGAACAAAATACCGGTGGAAAATATTTCCCAATTGATTTACCAAATAAGTATTCTCTGTACAGATATTCTAAAGCACATGGTAGCATCGCATGTCAAACATGTCATGAGTCTACACATGGTCTTTATTCTACAAGATATGATGGTAAAGAACGCTCAGTGGATGTAACAACACACGAACAAGCATTACAATATTCTCCAGATGGAAAATATGCAGGTCCTGTAACATGTGCAGCATGTCACACAGTAAATAAAAAAGGTGTTCCATTACAGCTTAAAGATACTGCGTATGCAAATGATTATTGGGCTGCGGTAACGCTGGCTCACTTTATGCGAGAAGGTGATCAAAAACTTTCAGTTAAAGAGCTCGTTGTAAAATATCCATATAAAAAATCTTCAAAAGTCGTGAAAGACAGTTGGAAATAATTTTTCTTCTTTTACTTCTCCCTTAAGGGGGGAAGTAATATAACCTCCACACTCAAATAATATTCAAGGATATCAATATTATGAAAATACCATATACATCTTTACTCTTATCAGCACTTTTGACTTCAAGTATGGTGCATGCAGAGCTTGTTAAAACTTATTTTAAAACAGGTGAGTTGAAGGCTCAAACACATTATATAGATGGTACAAATACAAAAATAAAAAAGGGTATTAAAAATGGTGTTGAAAAGGTTTACTATATTCAGGGCACATTGGCATATCAAGTAAATTATATTCAGGGGAAGCGTGATGGCAAACTTGTTTGGTATGGTAAAGAAGGACAGAAGATAGCACAAATGAATTACAATATGGGCAAACTTGAAGGTAAAGCTATAGATTATTTTGCAAATGCCAAAATAAAACATAGTGTAAAATATATAAATGATATGAAAGAAGGTCTACAAAAAGAGTATTTTGATAATGGTCAACTTGCATTGGTTGTTCCTTACGTGCATAATAAAAAAGAGGGAATACAAAAAGAGTATACTTATGATGGTAAGCTTTATGCGGAAGTACTCTATAAAAATAATTATAAAGAAGGTTTACAAAAGTGGTATGATAAAAATGGCAATGTTGTAAAAACAGAGCTTTTTAAAATGGACAGACCTGTGAACGTAATGAAAAAGATTGAAGATAAAAAAAATACGACCAATATTATAATAAACAATATTGATTTTTCTCCTAAAAAAGTGAAATAATTACCGTCTGTTTGCTAATATCTACTAAAATATCTTTTTTAAGAAAGGCTTGAAATGAAACAACTTATTTCCTTTATTGGATCAATAAAAACGATGATTGTATTAATGCTTATATTTGCATTTTCAATCGGTTATGCGACGATTGTCGAAAATGATTTTGGCACAATGACTGCCAAAGCAGAAATTTATAATGCGATATGGTTTGAAGTACTTCTTGGACTTTTAGCTGTGAATTTAATTTACAATATTATCCATTATAAGATGTACACACTGAAAAAGGCTCCTGTTTTTATCTTTCATATAGGATTTTTAGTGATACTTTTAGGTGCGGCTATCACAAGATTTGTTGGTTTTGAAGGGACTATGCATATACGAGAAGGTATGGCTTCTTCTACAATGTTAAGTTATAGCCCTTATTTAGTAGTTAGAGCACAAGATATGAAAAATAAAGCAGAATATAATAAAGTTGCATATTTTTCTAAACGAGGAGATAACTCATTTGACAAATCTTTATCGTTTGATAATAGAAAAATAGATGTAAAACTTTTAGAATATATTCCAAATGCTGTTGAATCATTAGTAGCAGATAAAAATGGTAAAGCAATTGCTAAACTCATGGTTACAGGTGGAGGTTCAGGAAAACCACTTGCATTAGATAATGGTAAATATTATGATGCAGGGAACTTTATATTAGATTTTAATTCTGGTAAACATTTTGAAAAGCCGGTGATTGGTTTATTTATTAAAAATGGTCAATTATATATGAAACATGATATGAAATTATCATATATGAAAATGGCTGATCGTTCCAGTGGTGAGTTGAATGCAAATGACAATGAAAAGTTAAATAAAAGAGTTCTTTATCGTACAGCATTAGGTGGTTTTGTATTACGTAATTTTATGCTTCATGCAAGTAAGAAAATTGTGAGTAATAGTACTTCTGCAGTGAATAGAAAAATGAAAATGAATTCGGGTGGTGTTGATGCTCTTAAATTTTTAGTAAATGTTGATGGTGCGGAGCATACTATATTTGTTTATTATCAAAAAGGTATATTAGCTCATGCTAGTGTTGTTGAGTTAAAGGGTGTAAATGTAAGTATCGCTTACGGTGCAAAAGTAATTAAGCTCCCTTTTGCAATAAAATTAAAAGATTTTCAACTCGATCGTTATCCTGGCTCTATGAGTCCAGCTTCATACGCAAGTAAGGTTGAATTGATAGATAAAAAGAATGGAGTAGATATGCCATATAAGATTTATATGAATCATATTTTAGATTATAAAAATTATAGATTTTTTCAAGCTTCATATGATAGAGATGAAAGAGGTACCGTTTTATCAGTGAATCATGATCCAGGGACACTTACAACTTATGTTGGATATGCAATGTTGGCATTAGGATTATTTTGGGTGCTTTTTTCTAAAAAATTTAGATTTGCTAAATTATCAAAAAGGGCAAAAGATGCAGCACAATGTAAAGTTGTTCCTGGATTATTGGCGATTGGATTACTTTTTAGTGTTACACAGTCAAAAGCAGAAGAATTAAATCCTGGCATAAAGACTATTTTGTCCTTTAACAAAGAACATTCACAGGAATTTGGAAAGTTAATTATACAAGATACAAAAGGGCGAATGAAGCCTATTGATACGCTTAGCACAGAAATTTTGGCAAAAATTCATAGAAGCAGTAGTTTAAAAGTTGGAGATAAGCGATTAACTGCAAATCAAGTGATTTTAGGAATGATGATTCGACCAGATATCTATAAAAATATAAAATTGATTAAAACAGGGAATAAGCACCTAAATATTGCAATTGGTGCTCCAAAAGATGCAAAGTATGCTTCTTTCTCGCAGTTTTTTCAAGATCCTCAAGGTATGCGTGGTTATAAACTTTTAAATCTTGTTGAAAAAGCCTCAAGAAAAGCACCTATAGATAGGAGTAGATTTGACAACAAGGTACTTAAAATTGATGAAAAAGTAAATGTTGTATATATGGTTTTTACAGGTTCTATACTAAAAATTTGGCCTAAACCAAACGATATAAACAATAAATGGTATGCAACCATAGATGCTCTGCAAAAATTTCCTCCAAAAGAAGCAACAAAGGTTAGAAATTTAGCATTGACATATTTTACAGATATTGACAATTCATTACATAGTGGAGATTGGAGTAAAAGTAATGCAGCTTTAGCTAAAATAGCTCAATATCAAAAATTTTATGGCTTAAGTGTGTATCCTAAAGAAGGTAAAATAAAAGCTGAAGTATTTTATAATCATTCAAATGTTTTTGAAATATTATGGCCAATTTATTTTATTCTTGGTTTTATTCTTTTAATATTAAGTTTTATTAAAATTATTAAACCTGAATTTGGAATGAAAAAGATTACAAAAACTTCTCTTATTTTATTGGGTATTTTATTTTTTGCCCATACAATGGGACTTGTACTTCGTGGATATATTTCTGGACATGCACCATGGTCAAATGGTTTTGAGTCTATGACTTATATTGCATGGGCTACTGTACTTGCTGGATTTATATTTTCTAAGCAATCTCCAATTGCTTTAGCTTCCACTTCTATTTTAGCGGGACTTATTTTATTTGTAGCACATTTAAGTTGGATGAGCCCTCAGATTACAAATCTAGTGCCTGTGCTTCAATCGTATTGGTTAGATATTCATGTTTCTATGATTACTGCTTCTTATGGCTTTTTGGGTCTTGGTGCATTGCTTGGATTTATCGCATTATTGCTTTATATTAGTATGAATGAAACAAATGAAAAAAGAATTATGCTTTCTATTAAAGAGTTGAATGCTATT
>Ga0256829_1002497_pt1 | contig 13653 bp, 9 predicted proteins | sample 131447metaG_FD_185979 | JGI IMG/M metagenome (GOLD analysis project Ga0256829, IMG submission 185979) | Hydrothermal vent microbial communities from Lau Basin, Pacific Ocean - 131-447 | ecosystem: Environmental > Aquatic > Marine > Hydrothermal vents | place: Pacific Ocean: Lau Basin | collected...
TGTCAAATACTACATCAATTTTCTTTAAGTATTTTTTTTATAGTTGACATTTATTAAATGTTATTTATTTAAAGCTGGTTGTTTTGGTTGTTGTGCATCATGAACTGATTTACTTTTTGTTGTAGTAGTATTTTGTTTTGCTGCTGCTAATATAGTTGCCAATTTATTATTTCATGCATTCTTGGATTTTATTATATAGTTTTGAACTATTCTAATACTTTCCAAGTAACTAGGAGTATTTAATGCTAAATTTTCTACACTCTTAGGTATTACTACTCAAGCATTAGCTAATGTATTACCTAACATTTGTTGTCTACCCGTTGGTGTATTTAGCCATTTTTGATTTAGTTTCTCTAGTTTCTGTTGTATTTCTACTCATTGAACTGCATTATCAACTCTATCTTGTTTTTTTTCTTTCTTATCTAATTGACTATATGCTTCATTACTAACAGTATCCATTCATTTCATTACATTATCTCATTTCCAAGTAGCTAATTTTCATAGTCATAAATCTACAGTTTTTAATGCATTCATTCTATCTGTATCATTCATATTTCTATCCTGCATTATTGTTTTCTTTGTGTTTAACAATTGTTGTGTAAGTTGATTTTTACTGTTTGTTAAAGTAACATCTAAATCAGCTAATTGCTTAGCTCAAGCCATTTTTTGTTGATTGATATAGTTTGCAACTCTTAATTGAGAACCTTTTCAAGTAGCTCATCTTAATTGTTTTTCTGCAGCACTACCAGCAGCTCATTGTTGGAAATTTAAAGATTTCTTTAAGTTTTCTCATATCTTTCATAAGTTATTAGACATTTCTTTAAATTTACTATCATTAAGACTTTCAAATTTATTTAATCTATCTCAAACTAATTTAAATTTCTCTCAATATTTATTAGACAAATCAGATAATAAATTCTTTTGTAAATCTACAGTATTATTTATTACTCATAATTTATTAGTAAATGTAGACTTAACTAAATCCAACTTACTATTTGTTTTTCATAATGTACTATCTAATCATTTAAGTGAAGTCCAATACTTATCTAATGTGTTATTTATTTGTTTTCACCAATTAGCAAATGTAGAATTTGCTGTAGATATTCCATTAGCATATCAATTTTTTAAGCCCATATCATATTGACTTTCTTTAGGAGTATGTCTCATACGATTTATATGAGGAGTGTTTACATGTCATAGATTATTACTTCAATTATATGAACTACTAACTCCATTAACATTTGTAGATGTATTTTGTTTTGATGCTAATTGTTTTTGTTGACTTGTTAAATAATCAGCATTTTTTTTATATATTCAATTTACTAAGTTTTGAACTTTAGCTTTATCTGCTCAATTATATTTAGCTAAAGCATTATCAACACTATTTACAAATCAATTATATCCTCATTTACTTTGAGATAATTTTTGATGTAATGCTTCTCAAGACATATTGTTTAAATTATTAAACATATCAGCAAGGTTTTGTATAGCCATTTTTATTAAATTAATTGTTAAATAATATTTTTATAATATTTTAATTTAGGATTCGTTGTGTTACAATAAGCCATAGCTCATCAAAACAATATTCAATTATCTCAATCTCCAGTATCTAAATTAACTTCCAGAATTTGTCAAGTTAGATTTGTTCATATTTGAAGTATATCTATATCAGACATATTGTCAAGTATATCCTGAGTATCTCATCAAGTTTCATTTGTACCAGACACATTACTTCATTGAGTGCTTTCTACAACATCTCATATATCAGATATATATCAAGTATTTTGTAAGTTATAATCTTTATGTATTTTCTTATTTCATATATGAGCAGTTACTGTTAATATTCAATTTTGAATATAATCTGACTTTCAGATAAGAAGATTGAGATATTTTAAATTCTTCCATAACCATATATTAGGTTCTCAAACTATAAATTTTATAATTTGTCAATATGTTTCTCATAGATCTTTATATCAACTCCTATATCAATAGAATCAATTTCACATTATCTTTTCTTTTCATTTTATAAGTTTTCTATTAATAACTTTACATTCATATTCATTATTTAACCATCATTTATATATATCATTATAATATATTTCTTTAGTTATGTCTCAATCTATAGCATACATATAAATATAATTTATATCACTATATAATCTTATATTTTTATTATAGTTATTCTTAATAAAGTTTGATGGTAATGTTCAATTATCTGTCATCTTAAATGATGTGCTACTTCAATTTATAGTAACTCATACAGAATATAATCTTAGATCACTTCATACTAAATATAAACTATCTCTATACTTAGTTATAGCAAATCTATTCAATACTCATATCTGAGATAGTCATTCTTTTATAGTAAAGAATGTAGTTCAATCATTTGTAGAAAATCATTTATTAATAAGTCAAATAGTTCAAGGTGTTGAAGTTATAATATAATCTCAATAAGGAAATAGATTATTAATATTAGTGTCTGATATAATTAATTCATCTCAAGCAGGAGAATAATATTCATCTCAATCTTCAGAGTAATATACTTTGTTTCAAGCAGCATACCATAATCTTGAGTTCCATACTACCATATCTCTTATCTTAAATCATTTGAATACTTCATAATCTTTCCAGTCTGTTCAATCATGTATATAACATCATCAAGTATAAGGTATTGATATATTATCTCATAATTGTGTATATATTCTATACTTACTTCAATCAGCAGGCTGACTATCAAATCAACTTACAGTTATAGTATTAGATGTATTAGATACAATATATCTTGTTTGTCAAGCTCAAGTAGCATCATTTATATATACATAATATCATGCTAATTCATTATCAGTCCGAGATTTATTAGTATTTTGTAAAGTAGTAGCACTTCAACCTGTTGCAGTTCAATTGTCATAAATATCTCAAGTTCATCATAATGTTTTTAAAAATTTATCAGCATATCATCAGTCAGATATAGATAATTCTGAATTTCATTGTTCATCAAATACTTCATATGAATTATCATCTAGCTTTCTAGTAAGAATATGTCAATCCATATAATCTAAAACATCATATCAATCCAATTTTAAAGAACTAGATATTCATGATCTTTTTTTAAAAAAGAAAAACTTACTACTATAATTAGGATTATAAGTAGGGTTAGCTATCTCATTATTGACTAATGATGTAAATATCTGATTAAATCATTGTTGTGGTCTTATATCTAATTGCTGTATAGCCATTATCTTCTATTAGGGTTTAAATACTTAGTAGCTTCTGCATATGTATTCATAGCTTTATATCTTTCTAATTGTTGTAATGCATCTTGCAAATAATTATTCATAAGTCATCAACTACCTTCTCATAACCAAATAGGTAATAATTTAAATTGCATTAAACTAACTATAACATTATTAAGATAAAATGGAATATCTAATATAGTATTTATATTATTCACTGTATATGGCTTAAACCATCTTCTATAAATAATATTAGCATCTCCAGTAGTTCAATCAGGCAATATTATAGTATCTCATTGTAAGATAAACTGTTGCTTTCAATCCTTAATATAATACTGTGCTTGAGTATACACTGTTGCTCACACAGTAACTTTTACTATTTCTTGAACAGTATAATCTAATGTAATTTTATTGTTAGCTATAGTTTTAGTTTCATTAGATATATTCCAGTTCCATTTATGATACCCATAAACATAGGACATAGCCTCATTTATTATCTCTATCCAGAAACTGTCATTAAACATATTGCTGGTCACTATTTCATCTACCATCATAGCTACAGTCTGTTTTATTCATCATACTGTTTGATAATTTTTCATAATGTTTATTTTAAAAGTAAATACACTATTTATGTATATATAGATTTGTTTTAACTTTTCAATAGAAAAAACACAGGTTTCCCTGTGTTCTATATTTTATACTATGATAAGTTAGAAATATTTATTTTTCTATAAACATTTACAGGAGTACCAGCTGTATAAGCACCAAATACAAATCATAATTTCATGTAGAAATAGAATTTGAATATATCTCCATTTGCTTCATTGTTTACATCAGCAACAACTTTAACATCAGTAGGAGCTCATTTTGTAGTAGCCTTTAAACCATTACCCATAACATCCAATCCTGTGAATTGTTGTGTCTTAGCAGCAACAGCATCTTTAGGGAATACATATACTAAACCATCTGTTTCAGCATTATCTACTAATTCATCTAATGCAGGTGAGTAATGTACTTCATATGTTTTAGAGTTGATAAATATCTTAGACATTTTATAACCAGATTGTTCTTTTTCTTCTGTATATTGAACAGCATTTGGTTGTAATGTTAAGAATTTTCTATAAAAAGCATTGTTACATACAATTATTGGAGAACCAGCTTTAATCTTAGCACCTTCATTTTCTGTGTTATATAAGATTTTAACTATATAATCAAAGAATTCTTTATCAGAGTTGAAATCTGTAGAAGCATCTTTAGTATCTTCTTCAGTCTTATATTGTTCAAATCAACCTGTATATCTATATACTGTACCACCAATTGTAGTTTCTTTTTTAACACCTTCCCAGAATGCTCTTTCAACATCTTGTAAGATATCATAACCAAATATTCTAACAAATTCTAATTTCAAATATTCATTAATACCAGTATCAACATTACTATTGTTTAAGCTATCACTAATACCTCTATTTATACCACCAGCAGCAGTTAAGATATGTGAATTTAATACATCAGTATCTATTTCTAATGTAGCATCAAATGTTTGGAAATAGTTACTTTCTGTAGTATCACTCCAAGCACCTTGTACTTTATTAGATACAACTCATTTACCTTTAGCATGAGTAACTACTTTAACTGGAACTCCTGCATCATGTGCAGCTACACTTGAATCTAATGTTAATACATTTCAAGCTATTGCTACTACTAATTTTCTTTCTTTTTTAGAACCAGTATCAATAGAAATATCATCAGCAACAGAGAATAATGAGCCATCTACTACTGTAATTGTAGTATTACCAGCAGTACTTGCAGCAGCTAATGTTGTAGCTTTATTAGGAGTTGATATTAATCTCCATTCAATTGATTTACCATCCTTTGATGTTGTTCTTTGTAACATTATACCTTTGAAGTTCAAAGAAGTTCTTGGATTATTTGGGTCAATACCAAATAAGATATCAGACATAAAAGGAGAAACTTCTTTAGTCAAGACTGTAGAATATAAACCTCTACCTTCTTTTGCTTGTAATTCTGTTAATAAATTAGCCATTTTAATTTTCTAAATAATAAATAAATTAAAGTCATAACATTTTATCTAGTTCAGACTTAGAACTATTATCTGTAGCTTTAACTTCTACAGGTTGTGTGTTCTCTCAACCAAGCATAGCTTGATTACTTTGTTCTGATTTCTTGTTTAATAATTCAGAAACAGACACTCAGAACTCATCTTGTAAATATTTATCTAATACTGCAATTTCTTTTTCTTTACTTACTTTTCAAGGAGCTACCTTTTTTAAAGCAAGTACTGAAACTAATCATTTAAGTTTTGGATCCTCATCTAATGCTTTTGTGATTGTTCCATATTCATATCATTTAATTTCATGTTCAGAAAGTTTATCTTGTAAGTCTTGTATTTTAGTTACTAAACTTTCTTCCCTTCTTCCAAAAGATTGATTTTCTAAATTCTTTTCAGTTAATTGGTCTTCTAGGTCAGCTAATCTTTGCAATATTTCATCTTGTCAATCAGCTTTATCTAAATCTTCAGCTACTGTATCAACAGTATTATTACCTATATCTTCAGCCTCTTTAGATATTTCATCAATTAAACTTTGAATCTCAGGATCAACTTCTTCTTCAGTCTTTTCCTCTTCTGGAGTTTCTTTAGCTTCTTCTTCTGGAGTTCATTCTTCTGGAGTTTTAGTTTCTTCAGTTTCATCTACTCCAGCATCTGGATTATCAGTTGTAGGAATATTTTGTCATTCTTCAGGTGCACCCTCATTATTTACAACTTCCTTTGCATCTATAGCATTTTCATCTTTTACAGGTTCTTCAACCATAAACATTTTATCAAAATCTGATACTTCAGGTTTGTTATCTTGATTCTTTAATAATTCCATATCTGTGTCTTTCATAGCCCTTATAATAATAATATAAAAACAGCCCTCATAGACTGTATAAAGAAATGATTTTTATTGTCAAGAGAATTTTCACTTTTTTACTTCCAAATAGTATAGATGTTGTAATAATTCTTTTCATACTTCAGCTTTATTATATTCTTTTTCATTATATGAGTTTACAATAAAGTTATTAAGGAACTTTTTAAATTCCTCATAACTCTGTTCTCATACATATTTATGTAATTCAGATTTCTCTGTTTTATATTCTAATTCTATTTTCATATTTATCAATTAGGATTTAAAGCAGAAGATAACATTTGTTGTGCTACTTGTTGGTCTCATTGTGGTTGAGCATCTTTGTTAGCTTGTTGTTCTGGAGTAGGTTGTTCCTGTGGTGCTTGTATTGTTTGTTCTCATTGTTGTGGTTGTGGTTGTGGTTGTTGTTGTGCTTGCTGTTGCATCTTATCTATATCATCTTTAGTGTATAGAACTTCAGGTAAATCCATATCATATCAAATCTCTTTAACAAGTTTCTTTAAATTTACTATAGGAGTTTGTGTAACAGGATCTACAGCTAACTGTGCAGCAACTTGTAAGAAGTTCATTTTCTTCTGTAGAGCAATATCTCTAAGAGCAGACTTTAATGCTTGTGTATCAAATATAACATCAAATTGTCAAGCTATATCTTCCAATTTTAATTTACTAAACTCAGTAGCTTTTGTATTATCATCAAATACCTTAAATGAAAACTGTTCTCATTTATTATATGCTATAATCATTCATAGCCACATTTCACTTATCTTTCATAAATTTGTATTTATACTATCAAAGAAGTTTAATGTTCTAGCTTTAAATGATTCTATTCTACCTGTTGAAGCAGCTGCACTTCTATCTACTTTTTGTAATGGTCATCACATAACAATATCATTTACACCAGCTATCATCATTCCTTCATTTAATAAGAACTGATATAGATTTTGTAAATCATAATTTAATCTACCTAATTCCATAACTGTTAAATCATTAGGGTCTTCAACTGGTATAACATCTCATGGTTGAATATCTAATAATCAATTAGCTGTTCAGATTGAATTCAATCAAACTTTTTGTTTATATACAGGAGTTGATTTAAGTTTCATATCATCTAAGAAACTATTTATAGTAGCAGTCCCAATTTCTTCTATATGTGATAATTGAAATCATAAACCTATTCATCTTGGTGAACCACTTTCTTTCAAGTATGTTATCTGTATGAATGGTATCTTTTTAATAGGCATAGGATTTATTCAGTCATATGCTAATGTTCCATTTATATATAATTTAAATGCATCATCTTCCCAATATTCTGATATTTCTAAATACTTTTTATTATCAAATGATACATTAGAATTAGCTGTATCCATTGTAGTTACATTAGAATTATATAATGAATTATTCTTTAACATTAACCAATCAGTAGAATATAATACACTACCTTTTCATAATAATCAGTCATAGAAAGATTGTTGTTTTCAAACCCAAGAATATTCTTTAGCAGCTTGTCAAGGTGTCATTACTCTTCTTGCTATTACATATCTAGCATTTTCAAAGCTATCAGCAGTTGGATCAACCATAATATTAAAAGGACTAATATAAGAATAATCAGGAAAGTTTAAATCCTTAGTATAAAATTCTTGTTTCCCTTTAACTGGATTAATATATTCTACTTTAGTTTTATCTATAGTATATTTTATTCTTCAGTATCATTCTCAAGTAATTAAAGCATCTTTAGCAGAAGCCCAAAACTTTTGTTTTAAGTTAGATACTTGCATAGCCCAAGTAAGTAAAGATTCAACATCTTTAGATTTAGCTACATCTTTATCAGAGTTAGGTGATATACTGAACTTGAATTTATTATCATACATTCTACTCCAGAAAGTATCAACTATCCTAGAGAATATCTTAGCTGGTTGATTAGACTGCCAACCTTTTATATATCATTTCCTTTCTGATAAGTCTCCATAATATTTTTTATAATAGTCAAGAGCCTTAGGGAATATACTTGTTTTGTAGTATGTTACCACATTTTGTAAATCTTGAAATTCCATTTAAGTTATTTAGTATATAAATTTAGAATACCTGTTTTGTGCACTGGTATTTCTTAATATTTTAATTCTGTTACTATTCTTTCATACTCAATCTCACAACAAATTCAAGTGTTTTTCTATTTTTGTATAATAAAGATAGACAGTATTCATAAAACTTTCTATTTGATCATCATGCAGATTGCCTATAGCTTCATACCTATTCTGTACTTTCCTATATGTGTCTAACTGAGTTACTAATTCTTTTAAATCATATGGTATCTTTACTTTTCATTCACTTGACAATGCTACTAAAGTATCTACTAAATCTTTTTTAGGGACATAGAATGCTCAGTTCTTTTCTGTAGCTTCTTTACCTGCAGTATATATTATCCTAAAGATACGAGTATCAGTAATCTCTTTAGCTAACATTTCATATACAGCATTTCAAACTCAAGTTCAATCCATTATTATGCTAGTAGGTATATTTCTCATCTTTTGTTTAAGTAACATATTTTTAATATGTGATATTTGGTCATAGTAATCAACTTTCTTAAACAGATGTTCCTCTACAGCTACAAGCATCATACTTCAATCTTTGTTTTGTATAACATAACTTACAGTTAAACCACCATAATCATAAGACTTAGCTGGATCAAATCAGTATATACATTGTAGAACATTATATCAATCTTTGTAATCTTCAGCTTTCACAGGTGATATAAGTTTTTGTTTATCAAATAAGTTATCATCTCATGATATAATTCAATAATAATCTGCTAAATATCTTGCTGGATCATTTTTCTTAATCATAGCATACATCTTTTTTTCTGATTCTCCTAATGTTTCATTTTGATCTATAGTAACTCTCATAGCTAATATATCTTTTGAATCAAAATACTCTGATATTCATAGTTCAGCCTGTTTAATTAAAGTAGGGAACCAATCTGTATTATCTTTTTTACTATCCCAGTTAATAGTAGAGAACACATATAGTTTATTTCAAGGTTTTGATATGATAGGCATAACAGTATAAAATATTTCTGAAGGGAAAAATCAACCTTCATCCATCATAATAATAGGAGCTGAAAATGACTTGATACCTGCCCTAGCTCATATTGACATAAATTTTAATGTGTTCCCAGTTACATTACATTTAATAGTTGCATCATTTTTACTAATACTAAACAATCCTGCTTTAGCATATTTGTTAATTCATTTTTCTATATATTGCATAGGTTGAAATATTTTTTCATTACTTTCTACAAGGTATAAAATATCTGATCTTTCTTTTCTCATAAGAAATTGAAACACTAACAATGCAGAGATAGCACTGTTATGAGTAAGTACTCAACCTGTCCATAACAAATGATTTCAATCTACTTGTATATGTATAACTTCCTCTTCAGTTATCTTTTGAATATCTATAACTTTAACCCACTGATATTCTAACCATTGTTCAAGTCAGTAATAAGGGGCTTTCCGTCTTTGAAAGTTGTATTGGATACTTCCAATTCATAGAGCTTTTTTTTCTTGTTCTTCCTTAGCTTCCATAGGAATTATAGAATATTTTGAATTAGATAACTTAGTTATAGTTGTTATTGTATTATATGCTTTTTCATAATTTAATTTATGATCTAAATCAGTATTTTCAAATATATTTAATATACTTTGTCTGTCTGTTATATATAAATACCAATAATAATCTCCACCATAATGTTTATTAAAATTAGTTTTCATAAATCTCTTTTTAACTTGACATATAACTCAAACATCTGCAAGTAATATTTGTAATCATCTTATTAGTTCTTCAGATTTACTACAGTATTCTATATTTACTATTCAATTATGTTTAATATTAATATATCAATCACTTCATAATAATCATTCTAACAATGCCCACTTTCATTCTTTATCTAATCCAAATATAAAATTTGGGATATACTTAGTTCAACTTTTATTAGTGTATATTTCTTTCATGTTATCAAATCAATACACATGAACTGAAGTATTAGTGTTTCTTTTATCTTTTTCAACTCTAGTATCTAGTCATAAGTAGTTTGCATATTTTATTATTTTATTTATATATCATGTATTGTTTCAGCAACTTATCTCTAAAGACATAGTAGTTTTAGTATGTTTGACAGTTCAATCTCACAACCAATATCATAATAACTTCATTTTATATATGTTTTCTTGTTTTCATTTAATCTTTATGTTATTCATATACGGAATGAAATCTCCTTTTTGTAATTCAACTGTATTTTTATAGTGTCATCAGAATTTTCAGTTTCTATAATTAGCAGAAGTTACATGTTGATGTTCAGTAGTAGCATAATAGTAAGCTCAGTTAGATAGAGTTATTTTATACACAGGTTCCTTTGTGAGAGATATACCTGTTACACATGTATGTCATTTCTTATCAGAAGCTAATAGTTTATCTCCTATCTTTATATCTTCAGCCTTTTTAAAAGTTCAATCAGATAATCTATACTGAAATCATTTTAAAGATACATAACCTCATTTTCAAGCCTGTCTATGGCTTGCAGCAAGATTTATTTTATGTCAAGGTTCATGGTAAAGAAAATATAACTGCCATAATCTAGGTTCAAAACTTTTATTATCAGCAGATAAAAAATGTTCTCTTGCTAATAAAGGTAAATACTTTACAGGGAGCTTTTCATTAACATAATATTTAGAAGTTTCTCTTATAACTATATTATCTAACTCTTGAATAGTAGTTTTTCAAATATCTATTAAATGTTTTGCTGTACTGAAGAACTCTTGGAATGTTAAATTAAATATGTTGTCAATATCTCTAGTGTTATTTGTATCCTCTTCTTTATTTATATTTCAATATAATACACTTACACTTATAGTATAAGATAAATCATCATATATTTTTAATTTAACAGCTCTCATAATATAATCCTTTCAGTTTTCATATACATTATCTAATATGTTCTGTATATCTTTAGGGATTTCTATATCTGTTAAATCTAATTCTTTAAGTGTCCATTCTTGATTTAAAACAAAAACTTTAGATGTTTTAATCTTAGGCTCTCAGTTATTATATAAGTTTTCTAGTTTCCAATCTAATAATATCTTAGTGTTCTTGTCGTAGAATGTAAAGTGTTCCTTGTCCCAAGCCTTAGGATTAAGTAATGGATCGGGATGATAAATAACACCCTTATTTAAATCATATAGTTTTGTAGCTAACATTAGTTCTTTTTCTTATATGCTAAATAGTGGTCTACTAGTTTGTCTAAATCATCTAGGTTCTTCATCTCAGGCTCTACTCAGAAATACTTTTTAAAATATTTAATATCAAATTTTAAGTTCCTAGCTAATACAGGATCATCATCTTTTTTAACTAATTCCTTTAAACAACTTATATACTTAAACATAGTGTTGGCCCGAAATTTATATCACTCTTTACTTGTATACTCTGTTTTAGGTTTCTCTTCAAGCTCGTTCTCCAAGTTATATATCTTCAACTCTAATTGTCAAATAGTTTTATCTTTCACTTCTAATCTCTCTCACATCTTATCTATAGTTTCATCAGCAGATGCTTCTCTGTCCTCCATTATTTTCTGCATCCTTTTTATTTTTTTATCACAGTCTGGGGTGTTTTGCTGAGGCTGTGTTGAGATATGCTGTTCTCATATAATCTCTTTTATAACTAATTCAGGATATTGAAGCCCTAACGAATAAGCTAATAGAATATTAATGACTTGACTTCTGTTTCAGTAAATTTTGTCAGCAGATTCTTGAATTTTATCAGCTACTTCTTTTTGTAATGTAATACTTGTTTTCATATTAGAATATTTAGAATATAAAAGTTCCCTAAGGAATAAATGTATTATATTGAAAATTTATAACATTTCAAGAGTAAATATATTCTTCTAGAGAATAAATGTATTCTTTTGGTTCTAAATCAGGGTTTTGTGAAGGGGGAATTGAAACCACTACATAAATAAGAAACAGACTGGGGGTGGTGGCCCTACATCATTCATAGAACCTACCATCTAAGAGTTTTCAACAATCTTTTAACAATCTTTCATAGGGTGCTTACTTAGTGGAGTTAGACAGTTTGTTTGTATAGAATAATAAAGTTTAATTTTGACTTGAAAATTTTTAAAAAATGTTTATACTCATAGTACTTTATTAAATAATTAAAACAAAATGTATTATTACAAAATTAAATTGGTTTCAACTGGTGAGATTATAAGAAGCATAAGCAACTACAGGACTGCAATTGAGTTCATTTCAAGGTATAACGATACAGTAGAACGGAATCAAAAAAAATAGTAAAGATGGAAGCTACTGTTTAGTAGTTTCTTTTTTTTAAACCACAGTTGGGAAGCCCTACTTGATAATATGAATTTCATTCATATTGGTGTATTTGAAGAAAACAGCTTAGTTGCTTTATAAAAAGTATTCTAACAATAGTAAATATTCATTTATATACAATTGTATTCTACAGAAAAAAAACATTCATTTGAGCACTTTTTTGAAAAGCAGCAAGCATTGTTCCAGAGATTTTTCTTTCAGTTTTTGGCGGGCTCACATATAGTTTACATAAAAGACTAACTTAATGGCCCTAACATATAAATATATAACACTGTTTTTTTACTCTTATTTTTACTATAAATTACTATAAATCACCAAAATACTCTTATTATCTACATTATCTAAATTCTAGCAATATAATAAAATCAACTTATTTTTCAAGCTGAAGTTATACTAAAAGCTTATTATTCTAGTACCCATCTCTTGTAATACCCTTATAAAGCTGGGTTTAAAGGGTATAGTATAATAGTTTATCAAATTTCATTTATATATATATATATATTAGAAAAACTATATAGCACTATATAATAAAAAAAATAAAAAAATCTATATACTAATATAAATAAATATTAGTATATTATTATACTATATACTTCAAACATCTTTCTTTCAGTACTTTCTACGACTTCACTACTAGAATAATAACCATTTTGCACAATTTACACTTGAAATATAATTAGAATTATTTATACTACTTTTAGTGGGAAAATAAAAATTTATTATTCTACTTAAAAATAAAAAGTGTAACTTTCTCTTGAAATTAGAAAATAAATAGTTATACTATAAATAATCAAGTAAAGGGAAAAAGATAACAGGCTTTAAAACTGAAAACAATTTATCTTTTACTTGATATACAAGCTATGCTTGTATAAGTAAATAAGTATAAGTCTTACAATGTGTTAATTGATGGTAAGCTATTTGAACTGGAACTGGCACGAAAGGGGGCGAAATGCCACGAAGTAGTAAAAGTAAAGGTTTGGATATATTGGGGGATGTTTAACAGATATAATATAAACGAGTAAACTTTTATAATATTAGATTTATGTTTATATTTAAATAAACCGTCACGAAGCGGAGCGACTTGCTGGACTTTGAAAAACAAAGAGCCAAACA
>Ga0256829_1002498_pt1 | contig 13644 bp, 15 predicted proteins | sample 131447metaG_FD_185979 | JGI IMG/M metagenome (GOLD analysis project Ga0256829, IMG submission 185979) | Hydrothermal vent microbial communities from Lau Basin, Pacific Ocean - 131-447 | ecosystem: Environmental > Aquatic > Marine > Hydrothermal vents | place: Pacific Ocean: Lau Basin | collected...
GGGCAACGGCATCGCCATCGCCGCTGCTGGCCGTGCCGCCTAAGCGGATCTCCGCACTGAAATATTCATTAAAATGGTGCCCGAGGATAAAATAACCGCCAAATACGGTGTCACTGTTGATACCATTGTCGAGTGTGAATGCACCCAGTCCGCCGCCGACATAATGTTCGCCAGCAGCCATGGCCGGGCTGGCAAATCCCAGTGTCAGTATAGCGATGAGTGCTTTGATTTGGTTGCGCATAATGAATCTCCGTTGTTTGATGGAGCGGCATGATAGCGATGTGAAATCAGGATGGAAGCATAGATAACAGAGGTAGATAACAGAAAGTTTAAGCATCCATTGCAATTACTTTCCGATAAACCTGATGGGCCGGAGAATCAATGGCATGTTAGCGAACATGAGCTGCCTCGCCTAGCCTTTGAGTCGCCCATTGGTTGATGCTTTTCCCTTCCACTTCTGCAGCAATAGCAACTGCGGCATGAATATCCGGTGCAACCCTTAACATCAAATTGCCTGAATAAGGCTTTTGTGCAGGCCTATCCATCTCTTCGGACATGGCAATATAATTATCAACAGATTCGTGAAATGCCATTTCCAATGCATCTACGCTTGAAGCATGAAAGCCTACGGTATCGTTAATGCCAGCTAGATGGCCAACAAAGATACGGTCTTCTTCATCATATTCAATGCGCGCAATATAAGTTTTGTATTTCATCATATTCATGGTGTTACTCCTGCTATTTCAAGAAATCGACGAGCATCTTTTACTCGGTAACGAAGGGCTGCTTTATCCGGGTGTGGCCGATGAAAATCAGCGCGCGCTCCATGTAAGACAAAACTAACGGCAGAACCGGAGCGTTCTGTTCGCATCGCGCCCAAAGCCAAAAATAACGACTCAATTTTTCGCCACTCGATATTACCATTTACCGGTTGGAAAAATATTGCTTCTAATGTCTTCCGGTGTTTGCTGTTCATATCGTGGATATTGGCATATGATATCATATAGTGCAATCAGAAATATTTGAATGCGCTGAATTCTGCTTTTGCTGGCAAGCTACACCATGCGCGGATAGCTTCGCCATCCGATTTTTCAGGCTAACGCGTGTGTAAAAAGTCCATACAACCGTGTTGTCTGTTTTCATTGCAAATGGATCAGGAGTCTGTGTGCTGACATTTCAGGAATTAATGCTTACATTACAACATTTTTGGGCCAAACGCGGTTGCGTGGTGCAACAGCCATACGATTCAGCGATGGGGGCGGCCACGTTCCACCCCGCCACCTTTTTACGCGTACTCGATGATAAAGACTGGCGTACGGCCTATGTACAGCCGTGTCGCCGACCGACCGATGGACGTTATGGGGAGAATCCGAATCGCTTGCAACACTATTACCAGTTTCAGGTTCTCCTCAAGCCGGCACCGGAAAATATCCTCGAACTCTATCTCGATTCGTTACGCACCATCGGGATTGATCCGGAAGTGCATGATATTCGCTTTGTCGAAGATGATTGGGAATCACCGACGCTTGGCGCCTGGGGACTGGGCTGGGAAGTCTGGCTTAATGGCATGGAAATCACCCAGTTCACCTATTTCCAGCAGGTCGGCAGTGTGGAATTACCACGCACGCCGGGTGAAATCACTTACGGGCTGGAGCGGCTGGCCATGTATATCCAGGGCGTCGAGAATGTGTTCGACCTGATCTGGGTGGAAACTGAAGATGGCAAACAGGTGAAATACGGCGAGGTATTCCACCGCAATGAAGTGGAATACTCCACCTACAATTTCGATGAGGCAGACAGCAGCTGGTTGCATGAACAGTTCGACCACGCCGAGGGCGAATGCAAGCGCTTAACAGAAAAGAATCTGGTACTGCCCGCCTACGAAGAAGTGATGAAGGCATCGCATGCCTTTAATCTGCTCGATGCACGCGGCGCAATTTCCGTGGCTGAACGGCAGCGTTTTATTGGCCGGGTGAGGGGGCTGGCACGCACTGTGTCGCGTGCCTATGCGGGTATTGAGGCATGAGCGATATGAATCCCTTATTGATAGAAATCGGCACTGAAGAAATCCCTGCCGGCGTGGCTCCGCGTATGGGTGCGTCGCTGATAGCGGCGGTGGAAAAATTACTGGCAGATGCCAACGTAGCACCTGACTCCATCCGGCTTGGCGTATCGCCGCGTCGTTTGTTATTGCATGCGCCAGTGTGTCCGGTGATGCAGGCGGATCGTGAGGAAACGATTTGGGGGCCGCCGGAACGTGTGGCTTTTGCCGATGGTAAACCCACCGGTGCTGCGCATGGTTTTGCCAAAAAGTCTGGTTTGTCGCTGAATGATTTTGAGCTGGCTGATAAAGGCGATGGCAAGGGTAACTACATGAAAGCAGTGCGCACCGTCAAAGGGCGCCCTGTTGTTGAAATTATTGCTGAGGCTATGCCTGGAATCCTGCGCAAACTGCCCAGCCCGAAACAGATGCAGTGGCAGGATGGGGCAGCCCGAAGTGATGCTTTTATTCGCCCGATTCGCTGGATGGTGGCGCGGCTTGGTGATGCAGTGATTGATTTCAGTTTTGCCAATGTCAAAACCGGTACTGTGAGTCGTGGTCATCGCGTGCATGGTTCAACTGGCGAGATAGATGTAAACGATCCGTTCGGCTGGCTGGAATCGCAATATGTGGGTGCAGATCGTGATGCGCGCAAGGCACTGATTGCCGAACAACTGGCGCAAGCGGCAAAGCATGAAGGTGTTACGCTGGTTGCCGATGAAGCGCTGCTGGAAGAAGTGACTGATCTGGTCGAATGGCCGCAGGCCATTGCGGCGCGATACCACGACGATTTCCTGCGCCTGCCTGAAGAGGTCAGCCGGATTGAATTGAAGCATCATCAGCGCTGTTTTTCTTCTTACGATGCTGATGGCGAGGTTAGTCCGGTTTTTTTCACAGTGGCCAATATTGCATCAAAAAATCCGGCTGCTGTGGCGCATGGCAATGAACGCGTGGTTAATGCGCGCCTGGCCGATGCCGCCTTCTATTTTGACCGTGATCCAAAAATATCGCTCGATGCCCGTGTGGAAAAACTCTCCGAAATCGTTTTTCAGGATGGCCTTGGCATGGTTGGTGATCAGGTGCACCGCATGCGCGCTTTTGTGCTCGATAACGCCAAAGCACTCGGTGTGGATGCCAATGATGCCCAGCGTGCAGCGTTATTGTGTAAATCTGATTTGACCACCGGTCTGGTGGGCGAATTCCCTGAATTGCAAGGCTATATGGGTGGTATTTATGCCCGTATGGATGGAGAGACTGATGCCGTAGCTGCCGGCATTGAGCATCACTATGCCCCGGCTGGAGCCGACGATGATTTGCCTGAAAATCGCATCGCCCGCGCTATCGGTATTATTGAACGCATCGACAAACTGCTGGGTTATTTCCACCTTGGTCGCATCCCGACCGCCAGCGCCGACCCGTTTGGTCTGCGCCGCGCTGCCATCGGGTTGATTCGCCTGCTGGCAGATACGCAGCAGCCGATTGATATGACGCTGCAGAAGGTGATAGATGAAGCGGCCAAGCAGTGGAATCAACAGCGCGTGACGATTGCCATCTCCGATGATACCAAGGCGAAGGTTTATGCTTTTGTGATTGAGCGCTTGCTCGGCCTGAGTGGCCATCTCGGTTTCTCCAGAACGTCCATCGACGCTGCCGTGAACTCATCTGAAACACGGCCACTGTATCGCGAAGCATTGATTGCCCGCCATCTGACAGGATTTGAGTCCTCCGAAGAGGGTCAGGCCATCGCCGCTGCCAACAAGCGCATCGCCAATATCCTGAAAAAAGCCGACGACATCCCGAACACAGTGGATACAGCCCTGTTCAGTGAAGCCGCCGAAACCGCGCTCTACGATGGACTGGTCACAGCTGAAGCAGATTTTCAGACTGCTGTTTCGACAGGCGATTTCGAGGCCAGCATTGCCCCCGCATTAAGCGTACTCGCCGAGCTCAGAGTGCCGGTGGATAGCTTCTTTGATGATGTGATGGTGATGGCCGAGGATGCCGCCGTGCGCGGCAACCGTCTGGCTCTGCTGGTTCGCTTGCGCGCCCTGTTCCTGAACCTGGCGGATGTGTCGCGGCTGTGATGTGCAATCGCACATGCCAACTGTAACCTATCGTGAAATAATGTGGCATATGTGTAATCGCAATGCACTCTGGCTATTGGGCAGGGAGGCAACATGAACGGACGAGGCAATGAAAGTTACAGAGAACAGGCGCTAAAGCTGTATCCATGGGTGTGCGGGCGCTGCGGACGCGATTTCACCGGCAAACAATTGCGTGAACTCACGGTGCATCATCGAGACCATAATCACAGCAATAATCCGCCCGATGGCAGCAACTGGGAATTACTCTGCATCTATTGTCATGATAATGAACATCAGCGCTATATGGAGGCCGATGCCCAGGGTGATATCAAGCGTCAGGATGAGCCTTCGACGACCTTCAAAGGTTTGGCCGGACTCAAGGATTTATTGAAAGATATGGATCAGTAAAAGCGCTGAATAATATCGGCCAGCGTGCTCTCGCATTTCGGGCAGATGCACGGCTCGCGCTCATCCAGTCTGAATGTCGTTTTGCATTTACGGCAGCGGTATAAAATCTCCACTATTCAGCCGCTGCCGAGCCTGGACTGCTATCGCACCACAAGGCGCTAATGGGTAATGCGTAGAAATGCTCGCCAAATGGCAATACCTTGTCCCCCATATACACCACCACGCCCCGCTGGAATTTATTGCCAACCGTTTCTGCAAGCGCCCTTAAACCCGAAAAGTCCGAGGTGGCAACATTGGCTGAAGCCTTTACTTCAATCCCGACAATCCTTTGTCCCGCATCCTCCAGCACGATATCAACCTCCCTGCCGCTGGATGTGCGAAAATGGTAAGCATTGATATCCATGAGAGAGAAATCGATTAGCTTGCGAACCTCCTGCAAGACGAAGCTTTCCAGTAGTGGGCCGAGCGATTGTGAAAGTGATAGCGCGCCAGCATCGGTTTCACCACGTAAGTGTGCAGTAATACCCGAATCGAGTAGGTGAACCTTGGGCGATTTGACCAGCCGCTTGCCCAGATTCGATGACCATGCAGGCAACGGTTGGAAAATAAACGTGGCTTCCAGTAAAGATTGATAGCGCCGCAATGTGGTGTGCGCCAGCCCCGAGGTGCGCGATACCTCGGATATATTCATCAATCCGGCGGTGCGAGCCGCCAGCAGCGCAAGCAACCTGGGCATGTCGGTTAAACCTTCGATACTGGCCAGATCACGCACGTCGCGTTGCAATAAGCTGCTGATGTAGCTACGAAACCACGCGTTTCTTCTGTCCTGCATCGGCCTGCCTGCAAGTTCGGGATATCCTCCTGTGAGGATTCGCTGACAAACGTCAATTCGATTCACATCAACCGTCATCACTTGCCATGCATGATCTGAAAACATGGATTCGATTAGTCCGCTCTCCGCACCTGATAACTCGGCCTGCGAAAGAGGTTGCAGTGGCAGTATCTCCATGCGCCCGGCCAACGATTCAGATAATTTTGGCAATAGAAACACATTGGCGGAACCAGTCAGCAGAAAACGACCCGGACGTGGATCCTGATCCACAGCCATCTTGATGGCGGGAAACAATTCAGGTGCATGTTGCACTTCATCAATCACCAGAAAATCACCGGCAGCATGAATCAACGCAGATGGATCGGAGCGCGCAAGCCCTGCTACAGCTGGATCATCAAGCGTCAGATACTGGCCATGTCGCTGTTCAGAAATGGCTTGAGCAATCGTGCTTTTCCCTGTCTGACGTGCGCCATTAAGCAACACCACGCGGGTATCGCCAAGCGCTGCCTGAAGTCTTAAATCAATATGTCGCCGGTACATGGCAGAATATTAGCCACTTAGTGGCGAATTTACAAGAACGTTTATTGACTTGCTGTTTAGATATTTTTTTGCGCATCCGGGTCAAGCAGGATGGCCAGCCAACTGTGGCATGCTGGACACGGGCCGGCTCGCGCTCATCCAGCCTGAATGTTGTTTTGCATCTGCGGCAACGGTATAGAATTTCCATCATGCAGCAGGTAGCCATGAATGCCATGTTGAACCATTCAATGCATGTGCTCGTTTATCTCTGTCCAATACAGACAAAGAATATCCAGACAATTTTGGTGATTGATATCCTTGACCACATAGCTATTCACCCCCAGATCATAGCTGTTGGCAATATCCTGCTCATCATCCGAAGTTGAAAACATCACGACAGGTACATTACTTGTTTTTTTATTGTCGCGAATCCATTTAAGAACCTGCAAGCCATCAATCTTGGGCATTTTCAGATCTAGCAAAATAATACTAGGCAATTCATCCTTTTTCATCACAAATAACTGATCAATAGCATCCTGCCCTCCGCTGGATTCAATCAGGCGCAATCCCACACCACTCTTGTTTGCCCGCCGCTTGATCAAAATCCGTTCATCCAGATTATCATCCACGAACATCATTGTTTTAGTCATAGTTCACCCCTTCGTGAGTTGTAAAGTAGAAACATGCACCTTGATTGATGGCGGACTCTGCCCAGATCTTACCGCCATGGTTACTGATGATCCGTTCCACCGTAGCCAGGCCGATTCCATTGCCTTCAAACTCATCTTCACTGTGCAGGCGGCTGAATGGCTTGAACAGTTTATCAACATATTCCATATCAAAGCCAACGCCATTATCACGCACATAAATGCACGAGTCGGCAGCCTGTTTGTCTGTCCCGATGCAGATTTCCGGTTGCTCCACCTTGTGACTATATTTCCAGGCATTATCGATTAGATTTCTCAAGACCACGCGCATCATCGTCTCATCAGCCGCAGGTGCTATCAGGTTCGGTTCAATATGACAGGTCACATCATGCTCAGCATCATGGTCGCGAAAATCATCCACAATGCCCTGCGCAATGGCGGATAGATCAACGCGGTGAAGCTGTAAGTCAGCCTGGCTTGAACGGGAGAAATCGAGTAAATCCTGAATCAATGTCCCCATGCTGGCAGCGGAATGTCTGATGCGCGATAGCATAAACTGTGCATCTTCCGGCAAATCGGCCTTATAATCTTCTTCCAGAGCCTCACAATAATTACAGATATGGCGCAGGGGAGCGCGCAAATCATGCGAGGCCGAATAGGAAAAACTCTCCAATGTCTGATTGCTCAATTGCAATGAACGGGACTGTTCACGCACTTCATCTTCCGCTTTTTTAATGCGCAAGCCCACTCGCACCTTGGTCAGCAGTAGATCATCCTCAATGGGTTTGGTGAGATAATCCAGCGCGCCGCTTTCCAGGCCGCGAATGACTCGATCCTGATCGCGGAAACGGGCGGAGAGGAAGATGACCGGAATATGTTTGACCAGGTCGATTTTCAGCAGTCGTCCCAGTGTCTCATAGCCATCAATGCCGGGCATCTGGACATCCAGTAGGATCAGATCCGGCAGTTTTTCTGTTGCAATAGCCAGACAATCTTCACCTGATTCAGCCGTAATCGTATCGTAGTCATCTTCCAGAATCTGCTCGGCCAAATCCATATTATCAGGGTTATCATCAACAATCAGGATCAAGGCGCGATCACGCATGGGGAGCCTCCAGAAAACAGCTAATACGCTGCAACAACAGCTCATCATCAATCGGTTTGGTCAGATAGGCATCACAGCCCGCATCCATACAAGTGCGCTCATCATTGGCCATGGCATGTGCGGTCAATGCCAGCACAGGAATATGCTTTAACGCATCATCCTTTTTGATGAGGCGGGTAGCATCCAGCCCATTCATATCCGGCAGGGATACATCCATCAATATCAGATCAATACCACCGGATTGCAAACGATCCAAGCCTGGACCAGCCCGGTCAAAGCCTTCGACTGTATAGTCTTCATCTTCGAGAATCTCCGTCACCAAATCCATATTATCTGGATTATCCTCGATCACCATAATCACACTCTTTACCACACTCATAACTTCAACTCACCAAGGGTCTGCGCTACCATTTTATTCAAATCCATACCGCCCTTGATCATCACCTGGGAGGCATGAGATTCCAGCCAGTGGATTTCATCACGGCTCAATGTTTTGGCCGTGCTGACAATCAACGGAATACTTTTCAGGCTATCATCTTCCCGCATCAAACGAATGACTTCAAAGCCATCCATATTGGGCATCATCAAATCCAGCACAATCATATCCGGTTGCTTTAAGCGCATTTGCGCCATCGCATCCACGCCATCCACCGCCAGACGTACATCGATATGCGCATCCTCAAATACCTGCTGCATGAGCTCGCGCACACCGGCATCATCGTCCACCACCAGCACTTCCCGCGTCTCCTTGAGCAGGCGGGCATATTTAATCGATTGCAACAGATGCTCCGGCACGATGGGTTTCTCCAGATAATCCACCGCCCCCAACTGCATCCCCAGCGCCTTATTATCCATCATGGTGGCCATCAATACAGGAATATCCCGCGTGAGCGGATCAGCTTTCAAATCCTGCAATACAGACCAGCCATCTTTATGCGGCATCTGCACATCCAGCGTAATGGCGGCGGGCAGTTGCTCTTTGGCTATTTTCAAACCATCCTCACCATTGGCGGCGCAAATCACCTGATATCCCTCATCGGATAAGCATTGCTGAAACAGCTCCAGCACATCGGCATTATCATCAATGCAGAGGATCAATGCTTTGCCGCCTGTCGCGTTGTTTGTTTCCGGCAATGAGGGCGCAATATCCTCTGCTGGCACTTCTTCACCAGCCTGCTGTCGTGGCAGGCAGACGGTAAACGTCGAGCCCTCGCCATACACACTGCTGACATCGATATGGCCGCCCATCAATTCGACAAAGTTCTTGGTGATATTTAGCCCCAAACCTGTGCCGCCATAGGCGCGGGTATTGCTGCCATCGGCCTGCCGGAAGGCTTCAAAGATAAATTTCAAATCCTCGGTCTGCATGCCGATACCGCTATCTTCGACGGCAATCATAACCCCATCGCCATCTATGCTTGCATCACCCAGCAACGCAGCGCGGATAATCACACTACCTTCGGCAGTAAATTTTACGGCATTGCTGACCAAATTGATCAATACCTGTTTTAGCCGCACCCGATCAACATAGAGCGAAAAGGCTTGTTCCGGCAGCTCCATATTGAAGGCAATGCCTTTTTCCTGCCATAAGGAATTGGTTAAATCACGCACCTCATTGATCAGATCATGCATATCCACATGCTCCGGATACAGATCCATGCGACCCGCCTCGACTTTGCTGATATCCAAAAGGTCATTGATCAGCCCGAGCAGGTGGTGGGCATTGCGCTCAACCGTATGCAGGTTTTTCAGCTGCCGCGCATCGAGTTTATCACCGGCTTTTTTGAGTACGCGACCGGTAAAGCCGATAATCGAATTCATCGGCGTGCGCAGTTCATGCGACATATTGGCCAGAAATTCCGATTTCAGGCGGGTGGATTCTTCCAGCTCCCTGTTTTTCAAGTTTAAATGCTCAGCCTGTTGTTGCAAATCAAGCATCATGGCTGCTTTTGATGGTGCTTCAAGCAGCTCGCGTTCAGCCAGCCAGTTTAATTCGGGCAGTGCTGGTAAATGCCAGGAAAAGAGTTGCTGTCCATAGGTGTCGGTTCCTGCCTTGTCGCACAAGGCGGTTAGGTTTGCATGGTTATTTGCGGTGAATTGATCGCCTTGCTGTTGCGTTTCAATATAGAGCGTCAGACAAGGCGCACGGTGCATCTTGCCGATACGAATGAGCAGATCATTGCCCTGCTGCGCCAGTTCACAACCCAGAATAGCCACGCGATCCGCGACGATGGCCGATAAACCCACCGCTCTGGAAAATACCGGCAAACGCTGGCGCAAATTCAGGCGCGCTTCTTTATCATGGGTTTGAATGCGTGCTACTTCTCTCATGCTTTCTCCTTATCAGAATACGTTGAAACTGTCGTTATCCCCGTTGGAAGTGCTGCTTTAGCCGCGCCAAGCGTGAACCTTTGCGCGGCTAAAGCAGCACTTCCAATCTTGGCCGATCGTATCAAATCTTGCTCTCCCGTAGTGATACCATTTGCCGCTTGCCCCAATAACGCACCACAATACAACTGGCATCATCACGCCCGTCAGCCAGCTCACGCATGATATTCAACGATACCGTGGACATCGAACGGCCATGCTGCAACAACCGCTGCCAGGCTTCCGGTGCAGTGCTACGATGAATACCATCACTATGGGACAGCAACCATTGCCCCGGTTCGCATTGCCAGTGTTGCACCCTTGGTGTTGGCATGTGATAGCCGATAATACCCTGCTGTTCATTGCTGCGACCGAGTTGGGCAAACGTATCCTGAAAGCAATACAGCGACACATCACCGATATGGATAAAATCCACGCCGCCATCGGCATGCAATACAAAAGCCACAGCTACCATGCCACGCGAACCTTTTAGCTGCTGGTGCAGGGCATGAAACAGTGCTACCAGATCAATTTCACTTGCTGCTTCAGACCCATCCGATGTTTCGATCATGCGCCGGGCAACATCAATGGCCTGTTGCTGAATCTGCTCCGCTTCCGGCCCATGTCCCGCACCATCACACAACAATCCAAACAAACCCTGCGCATGCCAACATGTCCAGACACCATCGCCGCAATGCGGCGCATGGCCAAGCATCGGCTGATGTTGGCTGGCTACCTGTGCGAAGTTTTCAGCTTGCATTGCGCCTGCACCCTCAATCCGCCATCTACCCTGTTTTCAATATGCATCTCATCCATAATGCGTTGCACCGCAGGTAAGCCCACACCCAAGCCTTTGCCGCCAGAATACCCCTCTTGCATGGCTTGCTCGATATTTTCAATGCCCGGCCCTTGATCACTGCTCTCGATACTCATTTGCCGGACGGATGGGTCAAATCTCAGATGAATAAAACCGCCACGCGCATAGCGCACCAGATTGGTGGCCAATTCCGATGTCACTGTGCTGATCAACATGTATTCCGATTGCTTGCAATGCGATTCAAGCATTTTTCGCGTCAATATGGTTATCCGCATCACATCGGCTTCATTGTTGATCTGGACACGCCGCTCAACCATGTCTGGGCCGATACATGATTAAATATGGTATGGCTTTCATCGTCATGCCCGCGCAGGCGGGTATCCATGCATGAGTATATGCATGACCATGGATTCCCGATAAAGGCATTCGGGAATGACTTTTTGTGCCAATATATTCACCGGGAGTCATGCGCTTTTCAGCATCTGAATAGCGCGCGGCACAGCTTTGGCAAAACAGAGTCTGTCGGTATTGATATCCAGATGCACCAGTGCCGTAATTAGACCGGCTTGCATACCGGCTACAGCGGCTGGCACGCCCATGATTTGAATCATGCTCAGCATCTTATCCAATGTCTGTAGCAAGGCAGTTTCAGTGACACGCAACTGCTGCAAATTGATCACCACCCCAGCCACATCATCGAATTCCAGCCGTTGCAACACAGTGGCCGATAGCTCCATCAAATCATCACTGCTGATGCTCGCTGGAATATCGACCACCAGAGCGCCCTGCAATCGGCTGAGTAACCCATTGTGATGCATGCTCACGGGTTATACGTCCACATTCTGCGCGTTAATTTCTTTGAGTGATGCCAGTGCCATGCGCAGCCCTTTACGCAAGGTCGGGGCACTGTTCACACCACCAAGTTCCAGCCCCAGATTGGCCATGGCCTGCGCCACATGCGAGGTGACACCGGAGACAATGCAGTGGCAGCCCATCATAGTCACTGCCTTGGTGATTTTCAGCAGATGATTGGCCACCGCACTATCAATGCTAGCCACACCCTGAATATCGAGCAGGATAATCTCCGAGTCGGTGCGCTCTAAACCTTCCAGCATGGCATCCATAATTTCCTGCGAACGCGCCGAATCGACTGTACCGACAATCGGAATCATCAGAATATCTTTCCATATCTGCATCACCGGTGTGGACATCGCACTCATCGTACTCATCTGCTCGGCAAGCAGTGCTTTTTGAGCCTCGGCAAAGCATTCAAAGGTGTAGAGACCAAGCGAATCCACCAGCTTGTTGGTCAGCATCAGGCCTGAAAACAGCGCATCGGTATCATTCTCATATTGCTGTTGCAAGGCATCCATCACAGCCTCTTTCAGCGAGAAAATAAAGGTAGCGGTTTCCGACGGGCTAAAGTCCAGCATGGCATAGCGTTCAGAGACCTTTTTGAGATTGGTTTTTACCGCATCAAACGCTTCGGCTTCAATATCATCCATATTACCGGCAGACACCGCTATATTGATGCCAGCCAGCGTATCAAACGACATTTGTCGCATCTCTTCCTCAGAGATTAAATCGCTGCGCAAGCTGCCTGCTGCCGCCTGCTGTTTCATCCATAATTTGAGGATGATATCGGTGTCTTTATTGAATAAATCAGCGATGATTTGCATTTGCGCGTTATGCGCGTCTTGTGCTTCCTGTTTGCTCTGGCTCATGATGGCTCTCCTGTTAATTTTTTAATTTCGTTGAAAATCGTATTTGGAGAAAAGGGTTTGACCTGCACATGGATGTTCTCCACATCGTCCACAAGCTCTAGCGTATGATGCACATCGTAACCTGAAATGAGCACAATCGGGATAGCTGACATGGCACGAATCTTTTTGGCTACTTCCGGCCCGCCCATTTTTGGCATCGATACATCCAGTACCACCACATCATAATACTCAGGTTGTTGCTGAAACTGCTCCCATGCCAACAAGCCATTTTCAAAGGCATTCACAGTACTGCCTTCATCCTCGAAAATAGCGCAAAAGACTTCGCGGATCATCTCTTCATCATCCGCAAACAATACATGCATGGGTTGCAGACCTGCATCGGCCTTTGACTCAAGCTGCGTGGAATCAGGCTGTATTACATCGCTCATGTTGATTCTGGGGAATAACATTCTGAAACTGGTTAATGTTTTTGAACAATCACCACATGGCATCGGGCATGGTTCGCTCGTGCATTCAATAAAACCGTGATGGGTCATCATCGATCCATAAACCATGGCCAGCCCCAAACCTGTTCCAGCGTCAGATTCCTTGGTGGTATAAAACGGTTCAAACAGGTGCTCTCTGATATCTTCATTGATGCCAGAGCCGTTATCCATCACATGCAGTGCAACCCAGTCATTGTTTTTGGTGACCGCATCAGACAATCCATGGGGATCGGTGTCGATCACCAATGAAACACATGGAGAGTCCGCATCGGCCAGTGCATCGCGAGCGTTATTGATTAAGTTCAACAGCATTTGCTGTAGCTGAACCACATCGGCAGAAATATAAACCGGCTGTTTCGGCGGATGCCAATTCAGGATGATGGTTTCAGGCACAGATATGCGCAGCAACGGGATGTTTTCTGTAATAAAAGAAACCAGCTCAACGGTTTCCATTTTGACGATACCTTTGCGGGCAAAGCCCAGCAACTGCACGGCGAATTTGTTCTAATTTACAGCCACCGTTTCGTTCCAGTATTTTTTAGTCATTCGCAGGTAGTCAAAAACCATTCTAGCCTTGTATGCCATCTGCTGCATTTTGTGAGTGATGTTTTTTAC
>Ga0256829_1002499_pt1 | contig 13644 bp, 10 predicted proteins | sample 131447metaG_FD_185979 | JGI IMG/M metagenome (GOLD analysis project Ga0256829, IMG submission 185979) | Hydrothermal vent microbial communities from Lau Basin, Pacific Ocean - 131-447 | ecosystem: Environmental > Aquatic > Marine > Hydrothermal vents | place: Pacific Ocean: Lau Basin | collected...
CGGATGATGTTCAGCAGCGTGTTGTCGAGGTCTGTAAGACGGGACCCGTGAATCAATGCGTCGAGAACGCAATCAGCAAGCGCCTGATGTGTCTCGCTGCGATCCAATGCGGTCAGGATCTCGCGGAACTCTTCTTCCATATCAGGCGTGGCAAGTGCGCCGAAGGGAGAGGCAGTCCAGTTGGACAAGCGGAACCATGGGTAGCGGATCGCCTCTCTGTGCAGGCCATCCAGTACGCGGCGCTTTTCCTGACGCGTGAAATCCCGCACATCGCCATACAGCACCACGCCCAGGGGGTCGCGCTCGATAATAGCGTTTCGCTGACTCTTGCACAGAGCTGCCAGCCATGCGGAGATTCCACGCAGCTCGGCAACCACGATACCGTCTTCGCCGGTAATCAGAGCTATTATTCGTCCTACAGGGAGGCCGGCATGTTCGACTCGCCCTGCAAGGTAGCGGGCTGCGAGGTATTCAGCAACATGCCGGTGAATTGGCACAATGCGTCCCTCGATGGGTGCTTTGAATAGCTTGGTTTTGGTGACTGCATTAAGCCTTTCGATATTATCGAAAGTGGAATTGTCCAGCTCAGGGAATTCGCTGCCTTCCATGTTGTTTGACAAGGCATAACCGGCATTGCCGGTTATAAGTAGAACCGCGCAAAGGAAGCCGGCATCATCGAGCTGTTGGTTCTCGTCAACAGGTCTTGTACGGCTGGCGTCGATATGTTCCTGATTGTGTTCCCGGACTATGGTGTGGCAGGCAAGTTCGAAGGTCTGCTTACGGGAGTCGGGCCAGTTGCCGTTGGCCACGGCTTTCGTCAGCATGTCGAGAATCTGGGGGTTGATCAGTAGTTCATCAAGTCCCCTCTGTTTTGCCCACCGCATGAACTCATTGGCGTCAGGTACCCGTGGATTATGGTTCAGAATCTCGACGATATCTGCCTCGGTCAACGGATCAAGGTGCAGTATGGTTACCTGTCCATCCGGCGATACCGATCTCAGGCTTTCCTGATCGCTGGAGCCAAACCAGTCTGCTTCGCGGCAGGACAGGCGAAATCGAGGACGGCCAAGCTCATCCAATCGGGCGCGGATTGCATGGAAGGGTGTCCGTGCATCCAGTGAACCTGCCCGTATTTCATCCAGGCCATCAATGAACAAGGTTTTACCTTGCCATTCTGGACGATTGGCAAAGGTGATGAGGTCTCTGGCGCTGATGTAGAAGCTACCTTCCTGCTCTGCTTCTTGTTCAAAGGAAGTAGTTTTTCCCGAGCCCGGATCACCAAGCAGCACATAGGCGGATAAATTACGGTAGGCCGAAAGTGGCCGCGGGCGGGTGTGCACGGAAGCATCCGCCGAAATTTTGGTGCATGTGCGTTTGACGAGGTACATCAGGATGAATCAAACCAATGAGCCGCGGGTTGGGCCAGGAATTCTTCCAGTGGGATACCGTGCGCACCTACCAGCAGCTCACGTTCGGGCGCGAAATGTCCCTGAAAGGCCGCCATGCCAGAAGAATTGTCCTTCCGCGATGCGGTTTTGACTTCGATACTGATCAGTCTGCGGCCTTGTTCAAGGACAAAGTCCACTTCGTGCGGACTTTGACGCCAGTAGTACAGATTGATATCTGGTTTGCCTGTATTAAACAAGTGCGCTCCGACCGTACTTTCAACCAATCTGCCCCAGAATGACCGGTCCGCTTGGGCTTCTTCGAAGCTATATCCAGAATTTACTGCCATGAATGACGTATTGAGTACGTTAAGCTTTGGGCTGGAGCTCCTGCGGCGGTGCTGCCGTCCCGCGTACTTCTGGAGCCCTGTCAGGAGACCGGCGTTCGAGAGCAGATCAAGATAATGTGCCAGGGTTGTTGTGTTCCCTGCATCCTGTAGTTGTCCCTGCATCTTGGTGTAGGACAGTATTTGACCCGAATAGCTGCTTCCGATCTCAAAGGCGCGTTTAAGTAAAGCAGGTTTGTCCACGCGGGTCATCGAGAGAATATCTCTTTCGATATTTGGTTCGATAAGCGAAGAACGAACGTATTCGCGCCAGCGTGGTTCGTCGCAGATGCGATGGGCAGCTCCCGGGTACCCACCGAAATATACATAACTCGGCAGATCAAATCCGAATGCGCCTACCATTTCACGCAAAGACCAGTGATTGACGCGAATCAATTCAAAACGCCCGGCCAGACTTTCCGTAAGTCCCTGCTGCATAAGCAATGGTGCGGAACCGAGAATGACGACATGTAATGTACGGCCAGCAGCTCGGTCGGCATCCCAAAGGCCTTTGACCGTGTCCGACCACTTGGGAATTTTCTGTATCTCATCCAGTACCAGCAAAAAGCCGCGCTTGGAATGATCAGCAGTCCTGCGAGCATCCTCCCACACTCGCGTCAGCCACTTAGCGTCACGGTTGCCAGTGATGGAAGTAGTCTGTTCCTGTTCGTCGAACGACAGCGTGGGGCCGCTTGGTTCGGGTTCGTCAACTGAGACGTAACGACTTTTCAGGCTGACTTGGTCAAGAGCTTGCCGGACAAGAGTCGTCTTCCCGGTCTGGCGCGGGCCGGATATGACAATCAGCCGCTCTGGCGGCTCTGCTAAGCGAGCCAGAAGGATGGCAACTTGGTGGCGCTGGTAACCCGGCATGTATATATATTACTCAGCTGAGTAAAAATACTCAAAGTAGTTATTTACAGGGGCTGAATGGGGACGGTTTCCAGCGCAAAATAGCTATATTTTACTTGCGTAAACTTATCAATTGATAAATAATTGTTGCCAATGGTCGCTAACCATCAAGGAGTGATTCTGTGTCTATCCAGGATGTCCGGGATTTCCTGCTGGAGTTCAAGCGGGTGGCCACGGGCGGCAGCGGAATCGATATTGTACCCCGGGCAGAAACCCGGCCAACGCTTGCACGGCTTGGACTGACCAAGGCCAACTTGGAAGAGATCCTGCTGGAGTTGTCGGTAACAGATTACTGTCAGGGACCGAAGCCCGACCGGGATCGTCCGGGCAACTTATGGATCTTTGGGCGCGAGATTGAAGGGCATGAGGTTTACATCAAGTTGAAGGTGGCGCAGGTTGGAGATAAACGGATCGCAAAATGTATCTCGTTTCATATCGCCAAATTTCCACTGAAGTACCCGCACAGGTAATGGGGCTTAAACGGCCAGTGGAGGAATTGTCATGAAAGGTATTTGCCCAAATTGCGAGAAAGAAACCGAACTTGAAGTTATCCGCGCCACGGAAGTGGTTGAGGTACGGGGCGAGCCTATCGAGGTTGACGCCGAATTTTTCAAGTGTACGGAGTGTGGGACGGATTTCGAGAATACTCGTGGACCGGATGCGCTTGTGCTTGCCTACCGGGAGTATCGCCGCCGCCACGATATGCTCCAGCCCGAGCAAATTCGTGACTGGCGCAAACAATATGGGCTGACCCAGAATGAGTTGAGCAAAATCCTTGGATGGGGTGGCGTGACCTTGAGCCGCTACGAGAATGGTGCATTACATAGTGAAGCGCATGAGAAGATCCTGCGGCTTGCTATGGAGCCCCATAATTTGAGGAAGCTCATTGAGGAAGCGCCGGATGCGCTCCCCGAGGACAAGCGCGAACGGCTCCTGGGAGAGCTGCATGCGGCTGATGAGGAAGCCTGTTCCTTTGAGCGGCTTTTCGAGGAGCGTTTCGGGCAATATGCCCCTGATGAATTCAGTGGTTTCCGCAGATTGGACTGGCGGAAACTGTTTAACGCAATTATTTATTTTTGCTCGGAAGGACAGCCCAAGACGAAACTGAATAAATTGCTCTTTTATGCAGATTTCAAGCATTTTAAGGAATATTCGGTTTCCATTACCGGCGCGCGCTACGTCCATCTTCAGTACGGGCCGGTGCCGGATGACTACGATTATTATTTTGCCGAATTATCACGTGAGCAGTATCTGGCGGTTGAGGAAGAAATTATTGGGGCTTACACAAGCTTTAAATGTGTGGCTCGTACCGAGCCTGATTTACGCGCATTTGAACAAACCGAGCGGCATGTTCTGGAAGAAGTCTTCAAACATTTTCGTGAGTTTGGTTCTGTGAAGATTATGGAATTCTCGCATGAAGAAACCGCCTATGCGGCGACGACGGAAGGGGAGCGTATTTCATATCTTTATGCAAAGGATTTGAGAATATAAATTAGGTGGTGCCCGCTGCATTTTTTTCTGCAGCATGAGGTGTGTTGCCCAAATTGAACAGGGGGCAATCCCGTTCTCACAGCGGCAGGCTGAAACCTGTCACTTGCTGAAAGGAGACTTGCAATGGCTTGTAGTCGTAAACCCCGCCAAGTGCGGAGTGGCAAGAAGCCTGGGCCGAAGACTGTGCCTGTCCGCGGACATAAACGGTCCAAGCCCGGTAAGTGTCGCTAGGTAACTAGCGGCGGCGGTGGGCGCCACCGCTTAGTCGATTTGCGGCTACATCTCGTGTGTAGGAACTGGAGAGATGGGGCGAAAGAACTGCATACTCGGTTCTGGTTTCCTAGGCCCCGTTGATTGAATCGGTGCGACGCGGACTCAAATTGCTGAGCAATTACGCCAGATTTACGCCTACGCCAAACCTACGCCACGCATAGATAACTATTTGTTTATAAATGGTGTTCGATTCCGGCCCCGGGCACCAACTTTTCCAACCCATCCTCCCAGTACATGCGTTATGCACGCGAAGTCCGCATCCGGGAAAAATTCCCGTTTTATCCCGGGTATTCCTTGTCAGCACAGGCGATTTGTCAGCCAACAAACTAACATGGTCGAAATAATTTACATCAGCATTTCATATTTGACTGCTGGCATGATGTTGTTAAAGAGCATAAAATAGCTCGCCGAACACCATGGAAATCGCTATGGAAGTCCGGTATACCGGGGTATTCTGAAACAGGTCGGTTTTAAAGGCTTGACGGAATATTTTACACAGCTTGCTGAATGAGCTGTTAACCCATTGATTTTCTGGTGTTTTGGCCAAGAATGTTGTCCGGGTGACCGTGGTGGGTGTGGATTAAAATCGCTGCCCGATCCGGAATACAGCCATATATAACAATATGATGGGGAGTTGGCGTGAATAAGAAAAGGTTTCCTGGCGGGCCATTGACAGGCCTGCACCAGCGCTGCCGTATGGCGCTGTGGCTGTATCGATCAGGAATGTAAGGGCGCAATCATGGCCACGGCAAGATTTTTCCGGCATTCGACGCAGTTTTTCCAGCACTATATTCCCACCGAATTCATTATCCTCGGTATTTTCGAGTTTGCTGCGTTGATCGCCGCATTTTATATGGCGGTTGAACTCAGGTTTGCGGGTGGACATTGGCCAAAAGATTTTGGGCCGGTTTTTCCCAAGGCGCTTGTTTTTGCGCTCATCATCCAGATGAGTCTGATCGCCATGGCGGGCTATCAACGTCATTCCCAGGACACCATCGAACATATGGCCCTGCGCGTTGCGGGCAGTATGGTACTGGGCATGGTGCCGTTGGGCCTTGTTTACTACCTGTTTCCCCAGTTTGTGCTGGGTCGTGGCGGTGTGGCAATTGCGGTTCTGTTTGGATTTTTGCTGATCGTCATTACCCGGGTGTTTTTCAAGCGCATCGAGGATGACCGCGACCTTCGGGTCAAGGTACTGGTCCTTGGGGCGGGGGAGACAGCTGACCTGGTTCAGAATGCCCATCGATCCGGTGAGCTCAGTGGCCTCAACATCGTGGGTTATGTGCCTATGCCCGGTGATCGGGAAGGTAAAGAAAAAGACCCTGTGCTGGCACTCGATACGCCGCTCATCGAGTTTGTGGAAAAGGCCAGGATCGATGAGATCGTCCTGGCAGCGGATGATCGTCGCAAGGGCTTGCCTGTCCAGGACCTGCTGGACTGCAAGATGAGCGGTGTTGAAGTGCTGGACCTGCTGACGTTCTTTGAGCGTGAAGCCGGCAAGATCCGGCTGGATATCATGAATCCAAGCTGGCTGTACCTGTCTGATGGCTTCAGGGAAAGCACCTTTGCCCGTCTGGGCAAACGATCGTTTGACCTGGCGCTGTGTCTCCTGTTGTTACCACTGGCACTGCCGATGATGGCTGTTATCTCGATTGTCAGTCTCGTGGACAGTTCATTCAGGGAACCGGTGCTGTATCGCCAGACCCGTGTCAGTGAAAACGGTAAACTTTTCACGATATACAAGTTCAGGAGCATGTGCTCCGAAGCGGAAAAAGATGGTGTCGCACGCTGGGCGGAAAAGAATGACCCCCGTATCACACGCCTCGGCGCCGTTCTGCGGAAGTGCCGGCTGGACGAACTTCCCCAACTGTTCAATGTACTGAAAGGTGATATGAGTTTTGTCGGGCCACGCCCCGAGCGCCCCGAGTTTGTCGAGCAACTGGCGGCTTCCATACCTTATTACAACGAGCGTCACCGGGTTAAGCCGGGGCTGACCGGGTGGGCGCAAATTTGCTATTCCTACGGCGCATCCGAAGAGGATGGGCTCGAGAAGCTGCAGTACGACCTGTATTACGTCAAAAACTACAGCATTATGATCGACCTGCTTATCCTTCTGCAGACGGCCGAAGTGGTCCTGCTTGGGAAAGGGGCGCATTAACCGCTTTAGTAAATACCTCAGGGGTCGAAAACTGTTGAGGTTAAATGAGTTATGTCATTTTTTAGAGATGTTCAGGAATGATGGTGTCGCCAATGAAACTGACAAGAAACGTTTTTTTGCTGATTGCAGCCGTGTGGATGCTGGCAGCCTGCTCGAGTCACTATGTGTCGATGGAAGCAGCCACCCCGGACACGGGGTCTCCCGAATACCTGATTGGCCCGGGCGATACCCTGCAGATCTTTGTCTGGGGTAATGCGGACCTGTCAGCGACTGTGCCGGTTCGACCGGATGGTCGTATTACGGTGCCCCTGGTGGAAGACCTGGTCGCAAGCGGCAAGACCTCATCCCAATTGGCCCGTGAACTGGAAGTGCATCTGTCGAAGTACGTCAAGAACCCGGTGGTTTCCGTGGTGGTAACCGGTTTTGTCGGACGCTACAGCGAACAGATACGGGTGGTCGGTCAGGCAACCGAGCCGAAAATGCTGCCTTACCGGGCGAACATGACATTGCTGGATGTCATGATCGAAGTCGGTGGTCTTACCGAGTTTGCGGCAGGAAACCGGGCCAGTATCGTGCGCACAACGAATGGGGAGCAGAAGCAATTCAAGGTTTACCTGGATGACCTGATCAAGGATGGCGATATTTCCAGAAATGTGAAGATGTACCCCGGGGATGTGCTGATTATTCCCGAGGCATGGTTCTAGCGGCCGGGATAAGGTAGATGATCGAACTGCTTGAAAAAGTCTGGACGGCGCTCTGTGGTATATGGAAGTACCGCTGGTACACCTTGTTGACAGCATGGCTGATTGCGGTGGCCGGCTGGTATCACATATACAAGATACCCAATGTCTACCAGGCGAAAGCCAGGGTTTATGTGGATACCGATTCGGTACTGAGACCACTGATGCGGGGTATGACGATCGATACGGATATCAACCAGCGCCTGCGCCTGATGTCCCGTACCCTGTTGACGCGGCCCAAGCTGGAAAAGCTGGCCAAAATGTCCGGACTCGTCGAGCCTGGCAGTACGCAGGCACATATTGATGCTGTGGCCAACAAACTCCGGGGGACAATCAAGTTACTGGGAGAAAAACGTCAGGCAAACTTTTATTCGATCACCTATAAAAACGAGAATGCGCAAATGGCGCAGAAAGTGGTCAGTTCACTGATCGATATCCTGGAAGAAACGACGCGTGGACAGGATCGTCAGGATGCCAGTAATGCGCAGACTTTCCTGTCGAAGCAGGTGGCCGACTATGCGAAACGACTGGATGAAACCGAGGACAAGTTAAAAGCGTTCAAGCGAAAGAACGTGGAAGTCCTGTCCAATATGGGCGACGGGTATTTCCAGCGCCTGTGGACGAATAAAAATGAACTGGAGCAAGCCAGGCTACAGCTCAAGGAAGCCATGAAGCGGCGTGATGAATTACGCCGTCAGGTGATGGGGGAGGAGCCGGTCTTCGGGTTTGGCGCCGGGGGTGAATTCCAGTATTCCAGCCAGAACCCTTACGATACCAAGATCGCCGAACTGGAAGAAAAAGAATCCGAACTGTTGTTGCGCTATACGGATCAGCATCCGGATGTCAAGAGTATCAGACAGACCATCGCAGACCTGAAACGGAAAAAACAGGCGCAGGTAGCAATCACCCCGCAGGTTCCGACCACCCAGCCGCTTGAGGTTAACCCGATTTATCAGCAGTTGAAGGTGTCACTCGGTGAAGCGGAAGCGGATGTAGTATCGCTCAGGGTGCGTGTGAAAGAGTATGAGTCCAGGGTGGCCAGGCTGAAAACACTGGTAGATTCTGTACCTGAGATTGAAGCTGAACTGGCTCGTCTCAACAGGGATTATGAGAACAACAAGAAGCAGTATGACCAACTTCAGGCAAGACTGGAAACTGCAAAAATGTCCCAGGAGGTTGAGCAGTCCGGCGACGGGGTGAAAATCGAGTTGATTGAGCCGCCGATGGTACCCGGGAAGGCGACCGGCCCGAACCGTTTACTGCTGAACAGTGTCGTCCTGGTTGGTGGCATAGGAACCGGTATTGCACTTGCGTTGTTGCTGACACAATTGTTCCCCGCTGTCTACGATCAACGGACACTGCGACAGGTCACAGGTTTGCCGGTTTTTGCGGAGATATCGCGTGTACTGACACGGGAGCAGAAGATGAGAAGCCATATCCAGCTGGGCGCTTTCATGTCGTCTGTCATATTACTGCTGGTCGCCTATGGCGCCGTGTTGCTGGTTGAAACGAAAGGGGTGGGCGCAGGCTATAAACTGGCCTATGCGATGGTGACGGGCTTATGACGAGCATAGAAAAAGCACTGGGGCGCCTGGAGGAATCAGGTGGAGAAAAGAACGGCCTGTTCAAGTCGGGGGATGAGACAGTATCGACCACTCCTGACACGCCGTCCGAGGCGCCGTCTGTCCGGAAACGTTCCCGAAAGTCGGTATACAAGCTGAATCTGGGCGAGCTTGAGCGTGCCGGCATTATCACGCCCAATTCACATCGAACCAATGTTTTTGAAGAGTACCGAATACTGAAACGCCCGGTTCTTATGAACGCGTTTGGCGGTGGTGCAGCGCCCGTTGATAACGGGAACCTGGTGATGGTGACCAGCGCTTCTCCTGGCGAAGGGAAGACCTTCACGGCGGTTAACCTCGCGATGAGCATGGCCATCGAACTGGATACTACGGTGTTGCTTCTCGATGCCGATGTGATTCGACGTACCATGACACACATGTTCAACCTGCAGAATGAGCCGGGTTTGATCGATGTGCTCCTGGACAAGGAAAAGGATCTTTCCGAAGTCATCATCCCGACAGATATCGACAAACTGAGACTGATGCCGGCAGGGCGCACACACCCGAACTCAACGGAATTGTTGTCCAGTAGCCAGATGAAAAAGCTTGCCCTGGATCTTGCAAAACGGTACCCGGACCGGGTGGTGCTTTTCGATGCGCCACCACTGCTGGCGACGACAGAGGGTCGGGCGCTTGCTGACCTGGCCGGACAGATTCTCATTGTTGTTGAAGCCGGGAAGACAACGCAAAGTGCAATCAAGGAAGTGGTTTCCACGCTGGATAAAAACAAGGCGATTGGTATGGTTCTCAACAAAAGCAATCATATGTTCAAGAGGGACTACTACTATGGAGCGTACGGAGATGGAAATTAACCGCCCGGGTACGAAAGATTTTCTCATGGCAAGGAAGGCCGCCGTCGCAGGAATTTTCGGCAGCGTTTTACTGGCAGGCGCCCACCAGGCGGTTGCCGCCGGTTGGGAAATATCGCCAAACGTTACCTTGTCCGAGACTTTCCTGGATAACAGTGGTCAGGCGCTCACGGACCAGTCGAATCACGAGTACGTCAGCGAGGTTACGCCTTCACTCGGCGTGCGCAAAGAGGGACGGCGTGTCAAACTGAGTGCGCTCTACCGCTTGCAGAATCTCTGGTACTCGAATGCCAGCGATCTTGATAACTCCTACCAGCAGTACGCTGCCAGTGTGAACGCAGAGTTGTTGCGTAAAGTCCTGTTTCTTGACCTGAGTACAACGCGAACACAGCAGATCATCGATCCGAATAATGTTGTGACGTTTGATAACCTGGCAACAACGTCCAACAGGACCGACGTGACGACCTACTCGGCGAAACCGTCCTATGCGCACCAGTTTGGCGATTTTGCCGAGGCGCGGGTAAACGGCAGTTTTGATCATGTGAGTTACTCGGACTCGGCAACGGCGGATTCCGATAATATCGGTTATTTTGCATCACTGGCCAGTGGCAACCGGTTTGACCGGGTCGACTGGGTAGGCAGTTTCAAACGTGTCGAGTTTCTACAGAGACAAAACAAGAATGACGAGTACTACCAGACGTTATTACTGGATTTTGGTTACAAGTTTCGTAAACGCCTGACGTTTATCGCCGGGGTGGGTTATGAAAACAGCAACATACAAAATACCGATACCGGTGAGTCCGGCGGTAGCTGGAAAATCGGTGCCAAGTGGGAGCCGACGCCGCGTACCTCGGTGACGGGTACCGTCGGCCAGCGGTTCTTCGGTAATTCGGCCTCTTTCCAGTTGGTTCACCAGCAGAAAACCAGCCAGTTGCGGATCAATTTCGTCCAGAATATCACCCATGTCTCCCAGCTTGCGTTGGGCAATAACGTTTTTGACAGTACCTTCGCCAACACGAACACCGGTGGCGGTGGAAACACGACGGTTCTGACCCCGAACGTACCCGCGGTTAGCGAAAATATCAGTTCGCCATCGATAACAACGGGCCTGTTTCTGTCAAAGCGCTGGAGCGCCAGTTATATCAAGAAAACGCATCGTTCCCTGTTCAATCTTCGCGGGTTTCACGAAAACCGTGAGTTGACGGTGGGGGGAACCAACGAAAATGTGTTTGGTGGCGACAGCTCGTGGGCCTGGGCCATAGGTAGTCGTACGACATCCACGCTATCGGGGCGTTGGGAACGGCAAAAACTGGCGGCTGCAGGCAAGCAGGATGATGACATCTGGAGTGCAGGCGTTGAGATAACACACCAGATCGGGAAAAACAGTCAGGGTTCTATCGGCGCTCGCCGTGTAAAAAGGGATTCACCGTCATCCGCACTGAATTATGAGCAAACCCAGATTGCCCTTAAGCTGGTAATCGGTTTGTACTAGAGAAACCTGACGAAACCTCATCACGGCTCCCAAAAAGAATAACCTGTTGCATGAATAAGCAAGTAGCCATCGAAGCGTTAGGCGAGGCGGATATACTCTGCATCGTTGGCGCGCGCCCGAATTTCATGAAGATCGCGCCCATTATGGCCGCCCTGGCAGAAGCCGGGGATGCTGTGCGAGCATTGCTTGTGCATACGGGACAGCATTACGACGCGGAAATGAACGATGCCTTCTTCCGTGACCTGTCTATCCCGAAACCGGATATCGATCTCGGTATCGGCTCGGCGAGTCATACCGTGCAGACGGCCAATATCATGCTGGGCTTTGAACCGATTCTTGCCGCGACCCGGCCATCGGCCATACTGGTGGTCGGGGACGTCAATTCGACCATTGCCTGTGCGCTGGTTGCTGCGAAACAACATGTACCGGTGATACACGTGGAAGCCGGCTTGCGCAGTTTTGACCGCGCTATGCCCGAGGAAATCAACCGCATCCTCACCGACCAGTTGTCAACCCTGCTGTTTACGACAGAAAAAGAGGCCAGGGAGCAATTATGCCGGGAAGGTGTTTCTGCGGACGGGATCCATTTTGTCGGAAATGTCATGATCGATACCCTGATGCGCCAGCTCGATCGGGCCATCGAACCGGCAGATACCCTGGCAAAATATACCCATGACAACGCATTCGTACACCTGGACAAGGGGTACGCCCTGCTGACGCTGCACAGGCCGTCCAATGTGGATGATTCTGCCGTACTCGAACCCCTGCTTCAGTCGATTGTAGCCGTCAGTCAACGGCTGCCGGTTATCTTCCCGGTCCATCCGCGGACGCGGGCCATCCTCGATAATACCGGTCTGGCCGGCATACTGGCATCAGCGGACAACGTGATTCAACTGCCCCCACTGGGTTACCTGGAAATGCTCGGGATGATGCGTCGTTCAACGCTGGTGCTCACGGATTCCGGCGGGTTGCAGGAGGAAACCACAGCGCTGGGCATCCCCTGTATCACGCTGAGAGAGAATACCGAGCGTCCTGTGACGGTTGAAGAGGGGACCAATACCATTGTCGGTCTGGATTCGGCGAAAATGCTGGCAGTGGTCGATGAGGTGCTGTCCAGCGGTGGCAAGGCAGGTAAAACCCCGGTGCTGTGGGATGGCCAGGCAGCGATCCGGATTCGCGACATTCTGTTGTCCTGGCTGCAGACGCAGCCTTCCTACCAGGCCAGGCACCAGCCATGACAAACAGCGGCAATATGGTGAATGCCATGTCGGTCGATGTGGAAGATTATTTCCAGGTCTCCGCGTTTGAAAAGCATATCCCGCATGCCGACTGGGACCGGTTTGAATGCCGCGTGGAAGCCAATACCCACCGGATACTCGACCTTTTCTCCGAGTATGAATGCAAGGCGACATTTTTTACCCTGGGCTGGATCGCCGAACGCTACCCGGGCATTGTCAAAAGAATCGTGGCGGAGGGACACGAACTCGCCAGCCACGGTTATGAACATATCCGCGTCACGCAACAGAATCGCGAACAGTTCAGTAAGGACGTGCTGCGAACAAAGGCCATTCTGGAAGATATTGGCGGTACGCCGGTGCGAGGGTACCGCGCCGCCAGTTATTCGATCGGTCGGGACAACCTGTGGGCGCTCGAGGTGTTGCAGGAGACCGGTCACGCATACAGTTCGAGTATCTACCCGATAAGGCACGACCTGTACGGTATGCCGGAGGCGCCGCGTTTCGCCCATCACATCAACGGACTGGACATCCTGGAAATTCCGGTCACGACAATCGAACTTCGCGGAAACAAGTTTCCGTGCGGTGGTGGCGGTTATTTTCGCCTGTTCCCCTACCGCTTGTCGAAATGGGCGTTGGGTCATGTCAACAGGACCGATGGACAGCCGTGTAATTTTTATTTTCACCCCTGGGAAATTGATCCTGACCAGCCCCGGCAGTCGGGTATCAGTTTCAGGACGCGCTTCCGTCATTACCTGAACCTGCGCCGTGTGGAAGCCCGTCTGAGGGCTTTATTAAACGATTTCAACTGGTCCAGGATGGACACTGTGTATCTTGAGAAAAACGATTCATGAGTGATGTACTGGAGATCAGGACGCTGGACGACAGTCAGGCGGAAGCCTGGGACCGCTTTGTCGAGCAGTCCCCGGAGGCCACATTTTTTCACCGCGCCGGCTGGCGTACTGTACTTGAGAAAGGCCTGGGACACCGGGCGTATTATTTTTACGCGGTCGATGCGGCCGGAGAGATACAGGGGATATTCCCGCTTGGGCAGGTGAAGAGCCTGCTGTTTGGGAATGCGCTGATCTCCGTGCCTTTCTGTGTGTACGGGGGCATCGTATCGAAGTCAGGCAAGGCGCACGAT
>Ga0256829_1002500_pt1 | contig 13644 bp, 16 predicted proteins | sample 131447metaG_FD_185979 | JGI IMG/M metagenome (GOLD analysis project Ga0256829, IMG submission 185979) | Hydrothermal vent microbial communities from Lau Basin, Pacific Ocean - 131-447 | ecosystem: Environmental > Aquatic > Marine > Hydrothermal vents | place: Pacific Ocean: Lau Basin | collected...
AACCAGGTCTGCGCCTGAGGCCAGAAATCTTCAAAAATTGACACTAAGCGGCTGTACAGGAGGAACTTTTTCAAAGATTAGCACTCATACCCCGCGAGTGCTAAAATTACCCGCAATTGTCCTTATGGAGGCGAGCCAACGATGAGTAATGCATTGGTCACAACACCTGTCACGTCTTTCCCGGTACCCGGCCAGCAGCTGGAAACGTACCTGGCGGCGGTCAATCGTATCCCGATGCTTACTGCCGAGCGCGAGCGTGAGCTGGCGATTCGCCTGCGTGATCACGGCGATCTGGAAGCCGCCCGCGAGATGGTGCTGTCGCACCTGCGCTTCGTGGTCAAGATTGCCCGCGGCTACAAGGGCTACGGCCTGCCGCTGGCCGACCTGATCCAGGAAGGCGGCATTGGCCTGATGAAGGCCGTGCGCCGCTTCGACCCGGATGTCGGCGTACGGCTGGTGTCGTTTGCCGTACACTGGATTCGTGCCGAAATTCACGAATACGTGCTGCGTAACTGGCGCATCGTTAAAGTTGCCACCACCAAGGCGCAGCGCAAGCTGTTCTTCAACCTGCGCAGCGCCAAGAAACGCCTGGGCTGGCTGAACCGCGAGGAAGTCGAATCGGTTGCGGAAGACCTTGGCGTCAGCCCTGACACGGTGCTGGAAATGGAATCCCGCCTGAGCGGTCAGGATGTCGCCTTTGACCCGATCGATGCCGGCGACGATGAGGACAACAGCTGGACGCCCGCGGCTTACCTGTCGGCGCCCGTCGAGGTGGATCCGGCGACGACGCTGGAAGCCGTCGACTGGCAGGAACAGAACAACCAGCGTCTGGCTGACGCGCTGGCCCAGCTGGATGAGCGTGCGCGAACCATTCTTGAACAGCGCTGGCTGAACGAAGACAAGGCCACCCTGCAGATGCTGGCCGACCGCTACGGGGTATCCGCCGAGCGTATTCGTCAGCTGGAGAAAAACGCGCTGGCCCGGCTCAAAACCCTGATGACGTAAACGCTGTCTCTCCCGGGAAAACAAAAACGGCCCGAAAGGGCCGTTTTTTTATGCCATCAGACCGGGCGTCAGGCGAAAAGCACCACCGACAGAAAGCTCAACCAGGCAATCGTCACCAGCGTAATCACGATAAACATCGGGAAGCCCTGAAATGTAAACATATCTCGATCCTCTACAACGGCGATGCACGGATGCCCCGCCAAATATAAGCATTATCTTATCTTATTCGTCATCGTCCTTCAATTGCGGTTTACGCGGGATACGCGGGTCGTCATCGTCCATGAGGATCCGGTGCGCCGGCCCTTCCAGATCCTCGAACTGGCCGGAGCGGATCGCCCACAGGAAGACCCAGATGGCGATGCCCATGATGACCAGGCTGATGGGAATCAGTAAAAAAAGAACATTCACGTTAAACGCCTCATCCTTGCCGCAACCGCAGCGCATTGAGCACCACCACCAGCGAACTCATCGACATGCCGATGGCCGCCATCCACGGGGCGATCTGACCGGCCGCCGCCAGCGGCACCGCTACCATATTATAAACCACCGCCCAGCCGAGGTTCTGACGAATCACCGCCAGGGTCCGTCGGCTTGTGCGGACCGCATCCGCCAGGTGCGGCAACTGTTCGGACAGTAACACCATATCGGCACTGGCATGCGCCAGCTGGGTGCCCCCACCCATGGCAATGGACACCTGCGCTGCCGCCAGCACCGGGGCGTCGTTGACGCCATCGCCCACCATGGCGACGATGGCCCCCTGTTCCTGCAGGCGGCGGATACGCGCCAGTTTGTCTTCCGGCCGACAGCGCGACTGCGCCTTGGTGATGCGCAACTGCCCCGCCACACGCTCGACAGCGTGCTCTTCATCCCCGCTCAGCAACTCGATACTGAACCCCAGTTGGCGCAGCTGGTCCAGGGCTTCCTGTGCCTGCTCGCGCAGCGGATCGGCAAACAGGAAGTGCGCCAACAGACTGTCTTCGTCGCCCAGTACCACACCGCCAGGCAAATCCGCGGGCGGGGTATCGGACTGCAATCCGGCCACAAATGCCGCGGTGCCGATACGGTAGCGGCGACCCTCGATACAGCCCTCGATACCATCGCCCGGGCTCGCGACCAGTGCCGTGACCTCACCAGCAGGCCCGGCTTCCCGGCGCAGGGCCGTGGCGATCGGGTGCTCGGAGGCCTGTTCCAGGGTGGCGGCCAGCGCCAGACACTGTGCACGATCGAGTGTGGACAACAGCTCCACCTGTTCCAGGGTCAGCTCGCCCCGGGTCAGTGTACCGGTCTTGTCAAAGATCATGTGGGTCGCATGCGCCAGCGTTTCCAGCGCATGGCCACGCGTGGTCAGCACGCCAAGGCGTGTCAATGCGCCCGTGGCTGCCGTCACGGCAGCGGGTGTCGCCAGCGACAGGGCGCAGGGACAGGTCACGACCAGTACGGAAAGCGTGACCGCGAACGCATGTGTCGGATCGTGCAGCCACCACCAGAACGCCACACCCGCCGCCAGCAGTAGCAGGGCGCCGACAAACCAGCCGGCCACCCGGTCGGCCAGTCTCGCCACCGAAGGTTTTTCCGTCTGCGCGCGATCCAGCAGGCGCACAATGGCGGACAACACGGTTTCTTCTCCGACCTGTTCGATCTCCATCACCAGCGGACTTTCCTTGTTGACGGTGCCGCCCACCAGCAGGTCGCCCGGCACACGCCGGCACGGCCTGCTCTCACCGGTCAGCAGGGATTCATCCACTGAACTCTGGCCCTCAACGATACGACCGTCGGCGGGGATGCTCTCACCCGGACGCACCAGCACCCGGTCGCCGATCACGAGGTCGGCCACCGGCACGCGCTGTTCACCGTCCTCGCCCAGCCGTGCCGCTGTCGCGGGTAACAGTTTCACCAGCTCCTCGGCCGCCTGCCCGGCGCGGTGGCGCGCGCCCATTTCCAGGAAACGGCCTGCCAGCAAAAAGAACGTGAACATGGTGACCGAATCGAAATAAATGTCACCGTGACCGCTGACCGTCGACCAGGCGCTGGCAAGAAAGGCCGCACTGATCGCCAGCGTGACCGGCACGTCCATGCCCGGGCGGCGACGTTTGACGTCACGCCAGGCGCTGCGGAAAAACGGCTGGGCCGAATACAGCACGACGGGTATCGTCAGGAACAGGCTGACCCAGCGCAGGAACTGTCGAAGACCGCTGTCCATCCCCTCGCTCGCGCCGGCGTACAGGGCGACGGCGAGCATCATGACCTGCATCATGCCCAGTCCCGCTACCGCCAGTCGCCGCAGAGCGCGGGTACGTTCCTGTTTGTAGAGTTGCTCCTGGCGCCCGGGGTCGAAGGGATGGGCGTGGTAACCGATGGCGCTGATCGCTTCGAGAATCTCACTGAGCTTGAGACGCGAGTTGTCCCAGCTGACGCGGGCGCGATGGGTGGAGTAGTTCACCGAGAAGTCGATGACGCCGGGCAGCGCTTTTACGTGCCGTTCGTTCAGCCACACGCAGGCCGCGCAGACGATCCCTTCAAGAATCAGTGAGGCCTCGCGGCGCTCACCGGCTTGCTGACGCACGAAACTTTTTTGCAGATCGTCGCGGTCATACAGCGCCATCTCGTCAAGCTGTTCAGGCACCAGGCCGGTGGCCTGCGGGGATTTTTCGGTGCGATAACGGTAGAAATCCACCAGCCCGCTATCGACAATTGCACGCGCCACCGCCTCGCAGCCCCGGCAGCACATGGGTCGGGATTCGTTATCGATTTCAACCGTGTAATCCGATCCGGGCGGGACCGGTAGCCCGCAATGAAAGCATGACACTTTCCCGGTTTCTTCACTCAAGACGCCGGTTCTGCCACTTTGACCGACGTGTCGGCATGAACCTCATGCAACTGTTTGCCGCGCCGTATTTGCAGTACCAGGTGCCACATACCCGGTTCGGGCAAGATAAGCTGTCCACGATACAGGCCCGGTTCGACTTCCTTCAGGACAAAGGGCTGGTCACGCCGGCTGTCCGAAGGACGCTGGAACGTCCCGCTGACGCTGGCGGACGCTACCGGCACACCGTTGCGGTCTTTGACCCTTACCTGGAAGGTTTCAGGACGACCCGCACGCGGAGTATCATCCAGCCAGCCCTTGCTGACCTGCCAGCCGCGAGCCCGCTGGCGCTTTACCTGTTCGAGGTAGGCGTTGTAGAGCGCTTCCTTCTTCTGGAAGTCACGCGCCACAACACCGGGGAACACTGAGTTGACCTCTTCCTTTTGGTCCTGTTTCGGCAACAGCCAGTCGGCAATGTGTCGCGGCAAGCCCTGTTTGGCAATCACCACAAACACCCCGTCCAGCGCAAACAGCGTCACGAAAAAAATCACGATCACCGCGGGCCCCCAGTGGAACCAGCGCCGACCCTGTGCGCCTTCTTGCTGGCGCTGTTCATAGGCGGAACTGATAATCCCCAGCAAGTAGCCAGCTACCAGCAAGACGGCCACATACATGGACAGCACATCGGCGCCGGGCCAGTCGACCAGGCTGTCGAGGAACACAGCCGTTACCGCCAGCATTGCCACAACCACGGCGGTCTGCTTGCCGCTCATCGGCGTCAGCCGGTAAAGCACCAGGAACAACAGCACCTCGGCGCCGGCGCCCAATGGCAAGGCCAGTAGGGATTCAAGCATCAGTTTTTGCTACCCGGCATATAAAAGGTCGCCGGCGCGCTGACCATGCCGATCTCGTGACGCGTCTGCGGAATGATATTGAACTGGAAACTGCGCGAGCCCTTGTGCCGGCTCCCGCTTTTCCAGCGTACGCGGGCATGCACACGCAGGCTGCGTTGCGGCCCGATCTCCACCGAGGAAAGCTTGCCGACATCAAGTGCCGCGCCGGCCAGGCCGCGCATCATAATCGCCAGCTTCACCGGCTGATCCGTCTTGTTCTCGATATGCAACTCGTAGCTGTTCTGCACACTGCCATCGGACAGTCGAACAAACAGGGGCTGACGTACCTGCACAACGGCCATTTCCAGTGGCGCCTGGTTGCTGACACTCCACCCCAGGGCCACGACGGCTGCCAGCAATACCAGGCCATAACCTATCGTTTTGGGTTTGAGGATACGGCTTTTCTGACCCTTCGCCTCCTTCTCGGAGGTATAGCGAATCAGCCCCTGGTCCCAACCCAGCGAGCCCATAATGGTATCGCAGGCATCGATACACAAGGCGCAGCTGATGCATTGCACCTGCAGGCCATTGCGGATATCGATACCGGTCGGGCACACCTGCACGCAGTAACCGCAGTCGATACATTCACCGACACCCTGCTGCTGGCGCTGCTCCAGGGTTTTCAGTTCGCGCGTGACCTTGTGGCGACCGGCCTCGCCTTCACCCCGCGCAACATCATAGGCGACGATACGCGTATCCGCATCGAACATGACCGACTGGAAACGGGAATAGGGGCACATGTAGGTACACACCTGTTCACGCGCCAGTCCCGCCATGACGTAGGTGGTCGCCGTGATGAACAGCGTCGTGGCGTAGGCCGCAAAGGGCGCCTTGCCGGTAAACCATTTCACGATCAGGTCCGGCGCATTATCCCAGTACAGGGTAAAGGTCAGGCCGGTCCAGAACGCTACCGTGAGCCACAGAATGTGTGTCAGCGCCTTGCGAAAAACCTTGGCGCCATTCCACGGCGACTTGTCGAGACGGATGCGCGCGACACGGTCACCCTGCACCAGCCGCTCGATCAGCAGGTAGAGATCGGTCCACAGGGTCTGGAAACAGAAATAACCGCAGAACACGCGGCCGGCAATGCCGGTGACAAAGAACAGCAGCAAGGCCGCCACCAGCAGGAAACCCGTCAGCCAGAACAGGTCCTCAGCGTGCATCACCAGGTCGAACAGGTAAAACTTGCGATTGGCGATATCGAACAAAACCGCCTGGTCGGGACCCGCGTTACGCGTCCAGCGCAACCAGGGCAACAGGAAATACACACTGTAGGCCAGTGTGAGTATGCCCCATTTCAGTGTCCTGAAACGCCCCTTGACGGAACGTGGATAAATCGGGATACGCGCCTGGTACAGCACCTCATTGGCGGAATCTGTCATAGCGGCAAAATGCGTATCCGGCCGTCTGTGGATCGGTTACTGGCCACCGCCCAACTCGTGGACATAGACCGTCAGCAACTTGATCTGGGTCTTGTCCAGACGATCCGACCAGTGCGGCATGGTGCGCTGTACGCCGTGGGTCACGACGGCTTTTACAGCCGCGAGTTTCTGTTCCTGCGTATCGGCGTCCGGCACATCGGCAATCGTCCAGATCTGGTCGGTCAGGTTGGCCGAACCCTGTGACTTCATGCCCTTGGCATCATGTCCGTGACAGTAGTAACAGCCGCCCGTGCTGGTCTGGAAAATGGCCTTGCCGCGCGCCACGGAGGCATCCGCCTTGTGCTGACCGGACAGGGACAGCACATAGGCCGCCACGTCATCGAGCTGCTTGTCATTAAAGGTTTCGCGGAACGACGGCATAAAGCCATATCGTCCGTTGGTGATGGTTGTCTGGATATCCTCGACAGTACCACCCCACAGCCAGTCATCGTCGGCCAGGTTCGGGAACAGGCCGATCACGCCGGTGCCGCCGGCCCCGTGACAGGCCGCGCAGTTATCGCCGAACAGGCCCACTGCCATGGAGCGCGTAAACGCCATCATTTCCGCATCGCCCAGGATGGTTTGATAGTCCGCATCCTTGACCTTTTCCAGGTACTCATGGCTCAGGGTGGCGGACTTGCTTTCCTGCAAATCTTTCAGCAACAGGGCGCGTGTGTTCCAGTGCATGGTTTTTTCAGTGCCATCACTGTCGACGAAGGTAATATCGTTCATGACACCCGTCGTGTAACCGCCGCCTACCGGCCAGGCCGGGTAAAAGATCCAGTACACAACGGCAAATACCACCGTCGCATAGAAAGCCCACAGCCACCAGTTCGGCAGGGGGTTGTTGAATTCCTGTATATCACCGTCCCAGGCATGACCTGTAGTTTGTACTGCAGCCTGGGTTTTCCTGGCATCACTCATCTTTATTTACCTCGCCGTTACCGGCATGCCGATCCGAATCATCGTCCTGCAGGGGAATGTACTTGTACGATTCCAGTCGCTGACCGCGTTTCTTCCCCGTGTATATGTAGAGCAGAATGCCGCAGAACAGTATGAAGAACAGTAACAGCGCAACAACCTTGCTGTTCTCGAACTTCGTAAACCAGAGCATCCACTCGGGCATTGCACGCTCCCCATCTAGCGGAATTTTGCGAAGTAGCCTTCGTTGTACTTACTGAAATCCACCATGGTGCCAAGCACCTGGAGATAGGACACCAGCGCATCCATTTCGGTAATGCGCGAGGGCTGGCCATCGTAATCATTGACGAGCGCCTGGGAGATCAGGTTTTCTTCGGCGTGCAAAATATCCAGCTTGTCCGCCACGGATTTTCCAAATTCCTTGACGTTGCGCTCGTATTCGTCCCGGGTTTCCGAATACGGGACACCGGTTTTCTTCAATGCGCGCATACGTTCCTGTATATCGGAGTAGTCCAGGTCATTTTTCAGCAACCAGGGATAGTTGGGCATGACGGACTGCGGCACCACGGAGCGCGGGTTGTTCAGGTGCGCCACGTGCCATTGATTGGAATATTTCTTGCCGACGCGCGCCAGGTCGGGGCCGGTACGCTTCGAACCCCACTGGAAGGGGTGATCGTACTGCGATTCCGCCGCCAGCGAGTAATGCCCGTAACGCAGGGCCTCGTCGCGGAAAGGGCGAATCATCTGCGAATGGCAAAGATAGCAGCCCTCGCGCTGGTAGATATCACGGCCACGCAACTCAAGCGGCGTATAGGGCCGCACGCCCGCCACGTCCTCGACCGTACCGTTGATAAAAAACAGCGGAACGATTTCGACCAGTCCACCGATGCTGATCACGATCATTGTCAGGACAATCAGCAGGCCTGCGTTGGTTTCGATACTTTCGTGCTTGATCACTTTTCTCTACTCCGGGATCAGATACGCGCCATTTTGGCTGCAAGTTTGGCTTCCAGTATGGCCGCCTCGGCACGTGCGTTGCGTATCGTCATGAAGATGTTGTAGGACATAACAACGACGCCGGACAGGAATGACAAACCACCCAGCGCACGGACCATATAGGGGTTATGCAGGAACGCCACCGTTTCAACGAAGGTGTAGGCCAGGTTGCCGTAGTCATCGAAGCTGCGCAGCATCAGGCCCTGGAAGATACCGGCCACCCACATCGAAGTGATGTAGAGCACGATACCGATAGTCGCCAGCCAGAAGTGCACATACACCAGGCGGGTACTGTACAGGCGGGTGTCATACAGGCGCGGCACCATATGATAGAAGGAACCGAAGGTCACCATCGCCACCCAGCCCAACGCGCCCGAGTGGACATGACCGATGGTCCAGTCGGTGTAATGGGACAGGGCATTCACGCTCTTCAGCGACATCAACGGCCCCTCGAAGGTCGACATGCCGTAGAAGGACAGGGCTGTAATCAGGAACAGCATGATCGGGTCGGTCCGCAGCCTGTCCCAGGCGCCGGACAGGGTCATGATGCCGTTGATCATGCCGCCCCAGGACGGTAACAGCAGCATGATGGAGAAGGTGGCTGCCAGCGTCGAGGTCCAGTCAGGCAATGCCGTCCAGTGCAGGTGGTGGGCGCCCACCCACATGTACAGGAAGGACAGGGCCCAGAAATGCACAATAGACAAGCGGTAGGAATACACCGGGCGCCCGGCCTGTTTGGGCACGAAGTAATACATCATGCCAAGGAATGCCGCCGTCAGGAAGAAACCCACAGCGTTGTGGCCGTACCACCATTGGGTCATGGCATCCTGTACGCCGGAGAACAGACTGTAGGACTTCATGCTGAACAAGCTGACCGGTACCGCCAGATTATTGAAGATATGCAGAATGGCCGTTGCCAGGATGAAAGCCATGAAGAACCAGTTGGCAACATAGATATGCGGCTGGGAACGGCGTCGCAGGGTCTGCACATAGAGCAGGAAATACACCACCCAGGTTACCAGAATGATCAAATCGATCGGCCACTCGAACTCGGCGTACTCGCGCGACTGCGTATAACCCATCATGTAGCTGACGGCGCCGAGCGCGACAGCCGCCTGCCAGCCCCAGAAGGTAAAGGTTGCCATCCAGTCACTGTAGAGTCGCGTCTGACAGGTACGCTGTACGATGTAATAGGATGTCGCGAACAGGGCGCTACCGCCAAAACCGAAAATCACCAGCGTGGTATGTACTGGCCGGAGTCGGCCAAAGGTAATGGCCGGAATATCCAGGTTCAGCGCCGGCCAGGCCAGTTCCGACGCGATATAGACACCGGCGCTCATACCAAGCACAGCCCATACCAATGCCATAAAGGCGAACTTGCGACATATTTCGTAGTTGTACTGTTGTGAACTTCCCATAGCTGCCTGTGCCATGTTTTCCTGCCTCGTAAGTGCGATCTGGCCGTTGACCTGAATAGCGGGCCACAAAATCAGCGTATTCTAATATAAGGAACCGCTCCAGGTAAAGCCCTTAATAAAATAATGGTATATTTATGCGAGCCGCGTCATCTTCACCAGGTACGGTACATAGTGATCTACCAACAACACGGTGAACAACGCCATCAGGTAGATAATGGAATAGCCGAACATCTTCATGGCCTGTCGGCCACTTTCGTCATGCATCAATGCCCAGGCGTGATAAAGAAAGCCGATACCCAGCCCCATCGCACCTGTCAGGTACAACAGGCCACTCATGTGCGTGATGTAAGGCAACACGGTCACAACCACCAGCAGAATGGTATACAGCAACACCTGCAGGCGGGTGAAGGGTACCCCGTGCGTAACCGGCAACATGGGAATATTCACCTTGGCGTACTCGTTACGCCGATGTATGGCAAGCGCCCAGAAATGTGGCGGGGTCCAGGTGAAGATAATCAGAAACAGCAACAGGGCATGCGGATCAATGGTTCCGGTAACCGCTGTCCAGCCCAGCACCGGCGGCGCCGCGCCCGCCGCGCCACCGATGACGATATTCTGCGGCGTGGCGCGCTTCAGGTAGAGCGTGTAGATCACCGCATAGCCGATTAGTGATGCAAAGGTCAGTTCGGCCGTGAGCAGGTTGACGAACTGCACCAGGATCCACATCGCCAACGCGCCCAGCAGCAGCGCGAACACCAGGCAATTACGACTGGTCATGCTGCCACTTGCCACCGGGCGTTTGCGCGTACGCGCCATCTGCGCATCCGCGTACTGATCAACAACGTGATTGATCGCCGCCGCCGATGCCGCCGCCATGCCGATACCCAGCGTGCCAAAGATCAGTGGCTGCCACGGCACCATACCCGGCACGGCGAGAAACATGCCGACCAGTGCGGTAAACACGATCAGGGCCACGACCTTGAGCTTGCACACACCAAGATAATCTCGCCAGCGGGCGCCCAGCGAGGCCGTCATTGAATAACTCATGCCTGTTCCCAGCGCCCTGTTGGCGCACATCCACGGATTGCAAAGGACGGGTATTTTACCCTAATCCGGAGTACTTTAAGAGCTTCTCGAGGTCCTTGATCATTCCCCGGTGTTCTCCACCCGGCTCGTATTTCATCATCAGGTTACCCAGCGGGTCGACCAGGTAGACCCGCCTGGCCGCCAGCGGGTCCTTTTCATCGAGGACAAATTTCTGCAACAGCACTTTGGCCTCGCCCGGACCCAGCGGCACAATGACCTGACCAGGGAAATGCTGCTGCAATTCCGCTTGCCGCGCCGTGCTGACCCCGTCGACCCGCCACAGCATCAGCCGCTGCAAACGGCGAATATTGTCGCCCTGGGCCAGACGTATCTGGCGAATATTATAAAGCTGCTCGACGCAGGGTCGCTCGCAGGCGCCCTTCGCCAGATAGAGCATGGTCCACTTGCCACGAAAAAATGTCTCGTCGACGGGCTTGCCCTGCAGGGTTTTCAGGCTGAATGCCGGCAACTTGCGCACCGGCTGCACCAGATCACCGTAATTGGTTGTGGCTTCCGGTTTCCACTCCGGGAACAGGGTAATCACTAACGTGGCGAGGATCAGTGGCGCGGCAAACAATGCCAGCACCAGCAGCATGGAAATCCGCGCACGGCGTTGGCGGGCGGCATCCACCGGCGCAGTCGTTGTATTGTCAGGTGTCATTGTTCACTTTTCGGGTATTCACAACCAGGTAGATGATTAACAGGGTAATGGCCAGGCCAAACCATTGTACGGCGTAGGCGATATTCCGCTCGGGACCAAAGCCGGGCGTCGGCTTCCAGTCGCGTACGTATCCGTCAGGCTCGCCGGCATCGAGCCGCAGTATAACAGGCAACAGCGGCCGTCCCAGTTCGGCCGACAGCTTATCGAGGTGAATCTGCTGTATACGCCAGGGCCAGTCCCGGCGGGGAACTTCCCGGCCCAGCATAAACACTTTTCCGGGCGGGACTTTTATCCGCCCGACAAGCTTGCGCCGGTGCTCGGGTACTGTGACATCCGGCAGGATATCCCGGCTCTGAACCAGTGGAATCCAGCCCCGGTTCACCAGGATGGCCACACGGGAATCCTCCATCACCAGTGGTGTCAGTACCTCGTAACCCACACGCCCGGCATGGGTACGGTTATCCAGCAATAACTGATGCCGGCTGTCATAGTGTCCTGCCACCGTGGCGCGACGGTAATTCAGCCCGGCGGTGGATTTCAGCCCAGGCGCCAGCCGCAGCACTGAGCTCTCCTGCTTTCCCCTGTACTGGTCGAGCAAGGTTTTTTTCTGATCGGCGCGGTCCAGTTGCCAGAAGCCCAGCCCAAGCAGCAAGGCAAACAAGACGATGGTCACCACCGTGGGCCACAAGGCGGGACGAAAATCCAGGCTACCCATTCGCATGCCGGGAGGGTACGCAGCGACGCATTCGCTCGCAAGCAAAATCTGCTTACTCTATACTTCACTTCTACAAGCCTGATGGATAAACCAACATGTGGATAAAGGTTCTGATTGTTGTAGCGCTCGTTGCCATTGTTATCAGCCTTGCCAGCGGCATGGTCTTTCTGATCAAGGACAAGGGCAAAACCGAACGTACCGCCAAGGCGTTGACCGTGCGTATTTCGCTTTCCGTCGCCCTGTTTGGCCTGCTGATGCTGGGTATTTTCACCGGCCATATCAAGCCCCACGGTATTTACCCGGCAGGTCAGGCGGCCGCCCAACCGGCAAAATAATCATGGCTTCTACAGGGGCATAAAAAACGCCGCGTAAGCGGCGTTTTTTATGCCATGTCCTGTCTTGCTGCTACAGCAGGTAGACGAAGATAAACAGGCCCAGCCAGACCACGTCCACAAAGTGCCAGTACCAGGCAACGGCCTCAAAACCGAAGTGCCTGTCCGCCGTGAAGTGTCCTTTCGCACAGCGCAAGGTAATCACCGTCAACATGATCGTACCCAGTGTGACATGCAGGCCGTGGAAGCCGGTCAACATAAAGAAGGTGGAACCATAGATACCGGAACCCAGCGTCAGGTTATGGTGTTCGCTATAGGCTTCGCCGTATTCGTGAATCTGGAAACCCAGGAAAGTCGCGCCCAGGATAACGGTCGCCATCATCCACAATACCAGCGCACCGCGATTGCCTTTCTTCAACGCCCAATGGGCGAAAGTAATGGTCACGCCACTCGATAACAGCAGCAGGGTATTCAGCGCCGGGATTTTCCAGGGATCCAGCAGTGTGAAAGCACCGCCCACATTGCCTGGTCCATTGGTCGGCCAGGTGGCTTCCCAGCCTTTCCATAACAACTCATTGGTACCCGGATCACCGCCACCCAGCCAGGGCACGGAAAGCACCCTGGCATACCAGAGTGCCCCGAAGAAGGCCGCGAAAAACATCACTTCGGAAAAAATGAACCAGCTCATGCCCCAGCGGAACGACTTGTCCACCTGCATATTGTAGGTTCCCGCCTCACTCTCGTTGATGACGGTACGGAACCAGCCAAATACCATAAACAGCAGGATGGCAAACCCGGCCAGCATCACTGTACTGCCCTCATCCGAACCGTTTAAAAAGTCGCCAAACCCGTGCAACATAACAAACAGACCGACTGCGCCGATAATCGGCCAGACGCTGCCATGGGGCACATAATAGCCGCCGTTTGCTTCACTACTCATGCTTCCTTCCTCATTTTGGCTGATATTTTTCAGTTAACTGTAATTATTTCGTAACCCGGACGGCATTCATGCCGCTCCGCCCGAGGCTATGACAGACCAGACAAACAGCACCAACACGCCGGCTACTGCTGTCACAAGCAACAACGCCAGACGGATGTTCGCGCGCCTCAGTTTTTCATCGTCATCGACAGACATCACATTCAAACCGTTATGCATCAGGCCTACTTGACCTCGGGAGCGACTGTGAAGCTGTGGTACGGCGGCGGTGAAGACAGGGTCCATTCCAGACCTTCCGCACCTTCCCACACCTGGTCTGTCGCCTTGCTGCCACCCCGTACCGTCTTGATCAGGATGTAGAGGAACAACAGCTGCGTCAGGCCGAAGGCAAAACCGCCGATACTGGAAATCTCATTGAAGCCGGCAAACTGGGTTGAATAATCCGGAATACGACGC
>Ga0256829_1002501_pt1 | contig 13641 bp, 6 predicted proteins | sample 131447metaG_FD_185979 | JGI IMG/M metagenome (GOLD analysis project Ga0256829, IMG submission 185979) | Hydrothermal vent microbial communities from Lau Basin, Pacific Ocean - 131-447 | ecosystem: Environmental > Aquatic > Marine > Hydrothermal vents | place: Pacific Ocean: Lau Basin | collected...
AAAGTAGTAGAGATATTAGATAGCGGTATCGATTTTGACTCTATCGCTTTTAAAGATGCTAGTGGTACATCTAATCCGGCTAAAATTTATGATGTTATAAGCTCTACAAGAGAGTTACTTGGAGATGATATGCATATAAGATTGCACACTCATGAAACAGCTGGTATTAGTGTGGCTTGCTATTTGGCAGCACTAGAGGCTGGGGCAGATGGTATAGATTTAGCAGCAGCTCCTGTTAGTGGGGGAACTAGCCAGCCAGATATGCTTACACTTTTGCATGCAACTAAGGGGATGGGGTATAATCTTGGCGATTTAGAGATTTCTAAAGTGGTAAAGTATCAAGAGGTTTTGCAAGAGCAGTTAAAAGATTACTTTTTACCACCAGAAGCTACAAAAGTAAACCCTATAATTCCGCTTGCTCCAATGCCTGGTGGGGCATTGACTGCGAATACACAAATGATGCGTGATAGCGGTAATTTAGAAATGTTTGATAGAGTTATAAACGCTATGAGCGAAGTTGTAAGCAAGGGTGGTTATGGAACATCTGTAACACCTGTTTCGCAATTTTACTGGCAACAAGCGTATGCAAATGTAATGTTTGGCAACTGGAATAAGATAACCGAAGGCTTTGGTAAAATGGTTCTAGGCTATTTTGGTAGAACACCTGTAGTGCCAGACCCAGAGATTGTAGAGAAAGCTAGCGAACAGTTAAAGCTAGAGCCTACTACAAAAGACCCATTAGATATTGCAGATGCTGATGAGACAAAGTCTATCGCTTATTGGCAGAGTGTTTTAGAAAAAGAGGGCATAGAGGCAAGCGAAGAGAATATATTTATATCGGCAGCTTGTAAAGAGAAGGGTATAGCGTATCTAAAGGGCGAATCGCCTTTAATGGTTAGAAAAAATAGCGAAGAAGAGAAGAGAGTTACAACAGAGATAAAAGAGGCGAAGATGAGAGATAATGAAGTAGAGAACTATACAGTTGTAGTAGATGGTAAAAAATATAGTGTACAAGTTGCAAAGGGTAGTGACACAATAGAGTCGATAACTCCTAAACCAGTGGAGAGTAGAGAAGAAGAGCCTAAAAATGTAGTTAAAAGTTCAGGAAATGTAGTAGATGTCTTTGCACAAGTACCTGGAACTGTTTGGAAAATTCACAAAAAAGTTGGTGATAGTGTAGAGATAGGAGAGATTATTATGATGCTAGAGGTTATGAAGATGGAGATAGAGATAGTAGCTCCAAAATCTGGAGTTGTAGAGTCTATCGTTGTAGATTTAAATCAAAATGTAGCTGAGGGGCAACTGTTAGCTACAATAGCTTAGAATAGGGCGTAATATGAGAGCAATTTTACTACTAATTTTAATGGCATTTACATTTGCAAATGCTACAAGTGCTGATATAGAACAAGCCAAAGAGGCTAAAGTTGTTTTAAAGCAAGATATAAAAGCTGAGAGTAAAAGTTTAACACAACTACTTAAAGATTTTTATAAAACAACTGGTATATATGCTATGTTAAACCCAAAAGATGGCGTTGTAAATAACGAAGGTAAGCCAGTTAGCAAGTTTTACCAAAGTTGGGGTAGGCTGATAATGTTTATTATTGTCTTTATTCTATTCTACCTAGCTATTGTTAAAAACTTTGAACCTCTTCTTTTGTTGCCTATTGCATTTGGTGGTTTTTTAGCCAATATTCCAATAGCCAATATGACAGGTCCAGATGGGATGCTTGGAATTATTTATAATATGGGTGTAGCAAACGAGTTTTTTCCGCTTTTAATATTTATGGGAGTAGGAGCAATGACGGACTTTGCTCCGCTTTTAGCCAATCCAAAGACTGCAATATTAGGAGCTGCAGCTCAGTTTGGTATTTTTGGTTCGTTAATTGCAGCGGCTGCACTTTCGCAATATACTTCGCTTTTTGACTTTACACTAAAGCAGTGTTCGGCTATTAGTATAATTGGTGGAGCAGATGGTCCTACATCTATATTTATCGCTTCGGCTTTAGCACCTGAACTGCTTGGGGCTATTGCAGTTGCGGCGTACTCCTATATGGCGCTAGTGCCTGTAATTCAACCACCAATTATGCGAGCACTTACAACTAAAGCGGAGCGTCAAATTGTAATGAAAGTTGGAAGAAAGGTTCACAAGCTAGAGAAGATACTGTTTCCTCTAATGATTTTAGTTTTAATTACACTTTTATTGCCAGAGGCTTCGCCACTTATGGGGGCTTTTGTTTTTGGTAATTTTGCTAAAGAGTCTGGGGTTGTAGATAGACTATCTGATACGATGCAACACTCTTTAATAAATATTGTTACAATTTTTTTGGGTTTAGCAGTTGGTTCTAAGCTAGAAGCTGATAAATTTTTAGTACCAGAAACATTGGGAATTATGATTATAGGTTTGGCAGCTTTTGCAGTTGGTACAGCTACTGGTGTTTTAATGGGAAAATTGATGTCTAAATTTTCAAAAGAGCCTATTAATCCACTAATTGGAGCAGCAGGAGTTTCTGCCGTTCCAATGTCGGCAAGAGTTGTTAGTAAAGTTGGTTCTGAAGAAAAAAATGGTAATATTCTATTAATGCATGCGATGGGTCCAAATGTGGCGGGAGTTATTGGCTCTGCAGTCGCGGCAGGCGTATTACTATCTATATTTAATTAAAAGAGGAAAAAATGAGCAAGGTAGAAGCAAAAGATCTTGAGCAATATGGTATTAAAGATGTTGTAAGTGTGAGTTACAATCCAAGTTATTCTAAGTTAGCAGAAGACGAAGCAAAAAAGGGAGAGTGCACATTTACTGATAATAATACAGCTATGGTTGATACAGGTATTTTTACAGGTAGAAGCCCTAAAGATAAGTATTTTGTTAAGCAGATGCCATCAGAAGAGCATATAGCTTGGGGTGATATTAATCAGCCAATATCTAAAGAGGTTTACGAAGATTTATTTAAACAAACTACTGCACAATTAAGCGGTAAAGAGCTATATGTTGTAGATGCTTTTGCTGGGGCTAGTAAATCTAGTAGAAAATCTATCAGGTTTATTACAGAAATTGCTTGGCAGGCTCATTTTATCGAAAATATGTTTATTATGCCAACCGAAGAAGAGTTAGAGAATTTCGAGCCAGATTTTGTATTTTATAACGCTTGTAAAACAGTAAACAAAAATTACAAAGAGCAAAATTTAAATTCTGATGTTTATGTTGCATTTAATATCGAAGATAATTCGGCAGTTGTTGGTGGTACTTGGTATGGTGGAGAGATTAAAAAGGGTATCTTTACTATGATGAACTATTGGCTACCACTAGAGGGCAAACTATCTATGCACTGTTCAGCAAATGTTGGTAAAGAGGGCGATGTATGCCTATTCTTCGGACTCTCTGGAACAGGTAAAACTACACTTTCAACTGACCCAAATCGTGCACTTATCGGAGATGACGAGCATGGTTGGGATGACGAAGGGGTATTTAACTTCGAAGGTGGATGCTACGCAAAAGTTATCGATTTAGATAAAGATAGCGAGCCAGAGATTTATAATGCAATTAAGCCAGGTGCACTGCTAGAGAATGTTGTTGCAGATGAAAATGGTAAAGTTGATTACTCAGATAAATCTAAAACAGAAAATACAAGAGTTAGTTATCCAATAGAGCATATCGAAAACCATCAACCAAACCTTACTGCTGGGCATCCTAAAAATATTATCTTCTTATCAGCAGATGCATTTGGTGTTCTACCTCCAGTTAGTAAACTTACAAAAGAGCAAGCAATGTATTACTTCTTGAGCGGATATACTGCAAAAGTTGCTGGTACAGAGCGTGGAATTATAGAACCACAAGCTACATTTAGTGCATGTTTTGGCGAAGCATTTTTACCACTACACCCAACAGATTATGCAAAACTTTTAGGTGAAAAAATAGATGAACATGGTGTTAATGTATATTTAGTAAACACAGGCTGGACTGGCGGAGAGTATGGCGTTGGTAAAAGAATGAGTATTAAAGATACAAGAGCTTGCATTAACGGTATTTTAAATGGCTCTATTAATGATGCTGAGTTTGAAACTTTAGATGTATTTAACCTACAAGTTCCAAAAGAGCTAGAAGGAGTTGCGGATAACTCTATCTTAAACCCAAGAAACACATGGAGTGATAAAGAAGCATACGATGCAAAACTAAAAGAGCTTGCAGGTATGTTTATTAAAAACTTCGACAGATATAACGACAACGGAAGCGAATTCGACTACTCAGCAGCAGGACCTAAGCTTTAAGTTAAGAGGCTTTTGCCTCTTAACTTGTTGATAGTTGATGGTTTGGAGTCTCAAGTTTGAAGTTTCAAGTTTGGAGTTTGAAGTTGCCAACTCGTCATTCTCTTGAAAACGGGAATCCACGGTTCAAACAGCATAAAAATTACATAATCATCGCATTTACGAAGAAATCTAGCCAGAACTACGATAAACTTAATTATATAGTAGTGAACAATATAATAACTTCTCCCCTTATTTTTGTATAATCAAAAACTACCCAAAAATAATATAAATATATTCAGCCCAAACTATACTATAAGAACAATTAAAAAACAGTGCAATTGCCAGGCAAAAAGTTACAGTAGTTTACTAGTAACTTCGAGACTTCTTAAGGATTCTAGTGTGCTATTTTGTATTGCTCTTGAGGTAAATTAGAAAGGTCAATCTGCAACTAATATATTTTCTAATTTACTGTTATGATGTAGTTTATTTTGGGATAGGTATATAATATATCTACATTTAAGTAGAAAATGTGTAATATGTAACATTATATGTCGATTAATTGAGACTAATTATAGGGGTGATGGATATGAAAAAAGTGGTTTTTTTACTAATAAGTTTATTGGCACTTGTAGGATGTGGTGGCGGAGGAAGTAGCAACAGTGGTAGTGCAAACAATAATAATCAAAACACAAAAAAAGTAAATCGTGGTTATTATATAGATAGTACAGTTATCGGTGTAGATTATATTTGTGGTAATCTTAAAGGTAAAACCAATAGCAAAGGCGAATTTAAATTCTATAAAGGTGATTCTTGTAGATTTTTAATTGGCGGTGTGAAGTTAAGAGATGTAAAAGCCAATGAATTACATGATGGTGTTATAATTTATGAAAAAAGTCTGACAGTAGCAAGAGTTTTACAAACTTTAGATAAAGATGGTGACCCAGATAATAATGGTATAGAAATTGCATCCAATAGTGCTAAATGTTTAAAGAAAAGTTTTAATAGCAATACTATCCCAAGTAGCGTTACTGATAATGATATAGATAATTTAAATAACTGCTTAAAAGAAGATAGCTCTTATGGTGGAAAAGCAGTTACCCAAAGTCAAGCAAAAGCACATATCGAAAAAGCTCAAGGTATTCAAGATACAACTCCACCAACAATAACCCTAAATGGTGTAAACCCAATAAGTTTAGAAGCTGGAAATAACTTTACAGACCCAGGAGTTACAGCAATAGATGATAGAGATGGCAATGTAAATGTTACAATAAGTGGAAGTGTAAATAATAAAACAGTAGGAAGCTACAATATAACTTACACAGCAGAAGATAGCTCAGGAAATAAAGCCACAAAAACCAGAACTGTAAAAGTTGTAGATACAACTCCACCAATAATAAATTTAAAAGGTGAAAACCAAATAAACTTACAACAAGGTGATACATTTAATGACCCTTGGGTAACTACTAGTGATAATGCAGATGGAAATATTACTGTAACAGTAGATAAAAATATAGATACATCTAATCTTGGCAGTTACACATTAACTTACACAGCAAAAGATAGTTCAGGTAATGAAGCAAATGTAACTAGGGTTGTTAAAATTATGCATGATAATTTTGCTTTAGAGTATGGTAAGGCGACTCAGGGGAGTATATATAGCAGTAGCTACCCAGCAGATAATATTTTAGATGATAACAATGATACCTTTAATCATACTTTAAATAATTCTAGTACAAATTGGTTGCAAGTGGAGTTGCCAGAGGGTTTAGAGGCTCGAGAGATAGTTGTTATCAATAGAAATTCAGAACAAAATAGATTAAATGGGGCGAAGGTTTATTTGAATAATCAAAGTTATAGTGGAACTTTGAATGAGAGTAATTTAGTGGGTACACTTACAAGTGAGTTGGAGCAAAAGTTTAATTTTAATCCTGCAAAAAAAGGTAACTTTGTGCTTATTAAAGCAAAAGGCAGCAACTATTTGCATGTGGCTGAAGTTAAGGTGTATGGAAGTTTTGGGAATAAGCCATATATTATTGATAAAAATACAACTTTTGGATTGGATTTTAATGCGACTGCGGGTGCTTTTGTCGGTAAAATCGATGCTAAAGTAAAAGGCGGAAAGCGTTTAAGTTACAGCGTTGAAGGCACTACTCTGTTTAGAGTTGATAGAAATGGTATTATTATATTAAACGGGGCTTTAAATCATAATAGTGTACAGAGTTACAATTTTAAAGTTAAAGTTAGCAATGGCGAATTTACAAACAAAACAAATGTGACAGTAAAACTACTCTCTAAACATGGTGTTAAAGCGTGGCGATGGCGTGGTATTAATGGATATTATGTAAATGATTTTATGAATTCTACTCACTATAAAAATGATGCACCAGATAAAAGTTTTTACTTAGATAAATTAGACTTTAGTGACAATAAAGAGGATAATTTTGGGCAAAAAATGAGTGCAGTTTTAAAAGTGCCAAAAAGTGGAAAGTATATATTTGCAATTATTGGAGATGATGGTTCAAGACTCGATTTTAATGGTATAGAAAATTTTGCATCTAAAGCTTCTTGGGGACACTATAGAGATTGGGTAAATGCCGGTAAAAGCAAGCCTATATATTTAGAAAAAGGCGAGATTTATCCAATTACCGCATACTTAAAAGAGTCTGGTGGATGGGAAAGTATTAGTGTTGCATGGAAGATGTTAGGCGATGAAAACTTTACGGTTATACCGGCTAACTCTTTTTATAGAGAAGTGCTAAATAGCAACAATACCAAACCAGCTTTCGATAATAACATAAGCGATTTTACTATTTTAAAGAGCGAAGATAGCACAGATGATATAGTTTTGAATTTAGGGGCTTACGATTCGCAAGGTGATGAGTTAACTTACACTATTGTTGGTGATGTTCCATTTAGAATTGATGAAAATGGTAATTTGATTATTAACGGCTCTTTAGAGGTAAAAGATTACGAATTTAATGTAAAAGTAAGCGATGGCCCTAATGAGACGGTTCGACATATTGTGATTCACTCACCTGTAAATACAAAAGATTTAAACGAGGCAAAAAAAGCATTTTATGATAAAGCTAGAGTATTTGATGCTAATAAAAGTGTAGATGATTTGGTAAATAGCTTTTTAGCTTATGCCGATAAAAAGGCACAAAATGATTATGATTTGTATATTACAGAACCACTTGATGATAAAGTTTGGCAATTTATAGAGAGCAATTCAGATATTAAAGAGGGGCTTTATGCATCAAGGTTCCCGGTTGACCCATACTCTATTAAAAATTTAGGTGACTTTTTAGCAAAATGGAAAACCGACGGCAAGAGTGACGCCTTTATTCAAAAGTATAAAAATGTAGCTTTAGGATTTGCAATAAATGCAAAAGAGAGAGGTATTTTTGATGAAGCGATATTTGGAGATACGGCTGACCATAAAGTTGTAGATTATTTAACACTCCCAAAACTTGAAGCTAAAAAGAGAAGATGGCTTGAGCATTTTGATTTTAAAAATTTAGGTTACTCAATAGGCTACTATAAATTTGCCAATTTGTTAGCTACAAAATATAAACTTACAAGAAGCGAAAAAAATTCACTATGGTCTGCTAGTGGTAAGTTAAGAGAGGCTGTAAACGATGGATACAGTGCAGACACAATTACACCTGATGTTCGACAAACTTATAATATCTCTTATGATGAGTTAAATTTATACAGAGTGTTAAGTGGATTGACAAGGCTAGATTGCAATACAGATGGTAACCCTTGTGCTAAGATAAATGCATATATTGATAGTGAAAATAATGCAACGCTCACAAAAAGTTATATATTAGCCCATTTTAAAGAGTATAAGAGCAAAATAGGCTTAATATCGCCAAGAGATGATATGACTGGAGAGCTAGTAGGCGAGCTTGGGATTGTGCCTCAAGATCAAAAAGATTATCGTTTAATGCCATTTTACGACTTAGCAAATTGGAAGATTGCAAATGACCAAATAGCCCCAGTTAATTTTAATGATAGTGAGCCAAATTGGCCAATATTTAATGTAGAGTTATCAAAATTACCATGGCAAATTTTGGCACTAGAACAGGGCGCACAGAAAAAAGAGTGCAAGTATGTTAAGAGCCGTTTTTTTGAAACAGATAAGGCTAAATTGCGAGCTAGTTACCCGCCAAATGCAGTTGATGGAGGGGCAAAAGCAGAGAGAAGATTTATTGAATATACCACTTACACTTGGGATTATAATAAACCGGAAGTGTGGGTTAGAAAGAGCGATTGGACACCAAATAGAAGTGTTTATAGAATTTTGCAAGATGGCGGTGTATGTGGACGGCAATCTACAATGGGACAACATGTCAACGAGTGTCTAAACCGTCCAAGTATAGGTATTGGGCAGCCGGGGCATAGAGCGTGGGTTGGTATCTATTTAAATAAAAATAATCCAGAGCAGTTTCAGACAGATATTGGCTATCAAGTTGGCTCAAGAGAGTCGGCAACACCTCATAGCAATACAATTTACAACCAATATACCAGTGCAATTAGAGAGAGTGGTTTAGAGAGATTTACAGGTGTAGCAACAGGTGTTAGCCCCGCAAGTGCTGGAGAGCATAAATATAACCAATCTATGATACTGCAACATATTGCTAAACTTATGGAAAAGGAAGGCTCTGCAAGTGCCGAAGCTCTGCTTAAAAAGGCGGTAGATTTAGTTCCTCAAAATGTAGATGCGTGGTATCAGTTGGCACTATATTATGCAAAATTGGATAAGCCAGAGAAGATTATTGCTCTTGCAAATGAGTATATGCAAAGGAGAGATAGCTTCTTTATGGAGCCAAATCGTCGTAAAGGGGCTGAGAATTTAGAAATTGTAACAGGAAAAAATATTGCATTTGCAATAAACAAAGCCCCAAGCATAAAGAGTGGAAAAGGTGAGCGTGCACAGTGGGGCAGAGAGAAACTTTGGAAATATTTAGATAAGTGGGAAGCAAAAGAAAGGTCGCTTAGAAGTTACCGAAACCAAAATAGATATTTGGCTAATTACTATCTTGTAAAAGAGCAAGATGAGAGTACCTTTAAAGATGTTGTAAAAGAGCTTTACAGTAGATTTTTAACTAATAGTTACACCGGTAGTTATTTAAGCGACTACTTTAAAGGTGTCAATTTTGCTGATAGTAATAAAACTGAACTATTCGATGAGTTGCAAAGTATGACAGACGAAGCTCAACTTAGCGATGATGTACGAAGTAAAATTTATAAAGATATTTTAGAACGCGATTTAACTAAGCCATTAGCCGAAGCAAATGTAAACGATATCTGTTTAGATAGCAATTTAAGCAAGTGCCAAAGTGTACAAGAGTTTAGCTTAAATGCAAAAGCGATATATATGACTGTTGATAATAAAATAGGAGAAGATAAAGAGGTTAACCCAACCGATAGAGGAAAAGAGGGTTACTCTACACTAACAGTAGCGACAATTGATGATTTAGGACACGATAAAGATATACTTGTAAGAGTAGCAAAAGTTGGCTCAGGTGGAAAACTATTAAAGATAAATGACCCAAGTGAAGTAGAGGGAGATAGCACAAAAATTATCGCTTGGATTAGTAGCGAAGATAACAGTTTAGAAGAGGGAAGAGTCTATACAGCACGCCAAAGAGTAATTTTAAATGTTAAAAAACGAGTAACAAATGATGAAGAGAGTATGGGTAAAGTTGTATTAAATGTTAAAAACTTAGTGCGTGGAGTAAGCAAAGTTATAGATAAAGAGAGCTACACAGGCGAAACAATTAAAGATGACTCTACTTCGGTCTATTTTGTAGCATTAGATAGTAAGATAGGACCAACAAAAGGTGTTTGGTGGAATAATGGATATTCAACTCTAAATATTCCTGTTGTTGATAGTAGCGGTAATAGAGCTACTATGCATTTAAGAGCTTATAACGATAACAGTTACAAAATGAATACAGGCTTGGTTGCTGGCTGGGATAATACACTAACAATAAAATATTTTAGTGAAGATAACCCTGATTTAATAAGTGGCAAAGAGTATAAAAGTATTAAACCATTTACAATTGATGCCAAAATGTGGCATAAGAGCGATAAAACTAAGAAAAGATACTACTTTAGTATAGATTTCACAGTGCCATAAAAAAGAATTAGTACTTTTGTGGTGCTTGTAAACGATTTAAAAAAGTATTTTTAGAGGTGCTCTCAAGTTTATATAATAACTTAACTTGATGGCGTTGGAAATGTCCTTCAGTTATATAACTTCAAGAGCAATTGTTAGCTCTTGAAAATATTTATATCTTTGCAGAAGGTTGGCTACTAAGTTTTTTTAGCATTCCCTTCATAGATTGGTAGCTGTTTAGTGCCCCTAAGTAGGCTCTCGCACTTGATAGCATTGTATCTACGCTTAAGCCATGTCCAATAACTGCTGGCTCATCTTGGTTGAAGCTAACTTGAACGGTTACGCTTGCTAGGGCATCTTTGCCTTTAGATACAGATTTTACTTTGTAATCCATTAGCCTGCCACTGTGTCCTGTGATGCGGTCGATTGTTTTAAATACTGCATCTATTGTGCCATCGCCAATGCCTGCATCTGTAATCTCTTCGCCCTCTGGTGTTTTGATAGTTACTGCGGCACTTGGTACACCACCTGTTGAATCCATTAATTGTAATGCTATCAATTCGTAAGCATTCTCTACCGATGTCATATTGCTTGTAACTAAAGCTCTTAAATCGTCGTCATAAATATCTTTTTTCTTGTCTGCCAACTCTTTAAATCGGATAAATGTTGCGTTTAACTCATCTTCGTTTAACTTAAAGCCTAACTTCTCTAACTTGTCACTAAATGCTGCACGCCCTGAGTGTTTGCCTAAAACTAAAGTATCGTCTTTGTTTAAGCCAATCTCTTCTGGCGAGAATATTTCGTAAGTTTGCTTATTTTTTAATACGCCATCTTGGTGTATTCCACTCTCGTGCGCAAATGCATTACGCCCAACTATCGCTTTGTTTGGTTGCGGTTCTATGCCTGTAATGCTGGCAATCATACGGCTAGATGGGTATATCTCTTTAGTGTTTATTTTTGTCTCTACATTGTTAAATAAGTCTTCGCGTACCTTTAATGCCATTACTATCTCTTCTAACGCTGCATTTCCTGCACGCTCGCCTAAGCCGTTTATTGTGCACTCTACCTGTCTAGCACCACCTTCGATTGCAGCTAAAGAGTTTGCAACTGCTAAGCCTAAATCGTTGTGGTTATGCACTGAGATAATAGCTCTATTTCCAATATGTGCGTGCATTTGGCTTATCATATCTTTTATCTCTTCTGGCATTCTAATACCTACTGTATCTGGTAAGTTAATTGTGCCAGCTCCTGCTTCTATAACTGCGTCGCTTATCTCTTTTAAAAAGCCTATGTCACTTCGTCCTGCATCTTCGCAACTAAACTCTACATCGTTAACAAAACTTTTTGCTAAAGTTACAGCCTCTACAGACTTTTTAATAACTTGCTCGGGAGTCATTTTTAATTTGTATTCCATATGTATCGGGCTAGTTGCAATAAATGTGTGTATTCTTTTTTGCGGTGCTGGTTTTATAGCTTTTGCTGCTTCTGTGATGTCTCGCTCTAATGCTCTTGCAAGTGAGCAGACAGTAGAGTTTTTTACCACTTGTGCAATTTTGTTAATTGCATCAAAATCACCGGGGCTTGCTGCTGCAAAGCCTGCTTCGATTACATCTACACCCAAACGCTCTAACTGTGTTGCAATTTGGATTTTCTCTTTTGTGTTCATAGAAGCACCTGGGCTCTGCTCGCCATCTCTTAATGTTGTGTCGAAAATTATAATTTGTTCTTTGCTCATTTTGTTATACCTTGTTGTGTTAAATTTTAGAATAGCTGTTTTAGGGTCGTAAAAGAGTTTACGCAGAGAGCAGGAGGATAGACGAAGCTTTATTGAAAAATGTTTTTACTGATGTAATTGTGTAGTACATTGTCTATCCTTATTAATAGTTTTAATTAGAACTCTTGCTAAATAGATAATTTTGCAAGAAGTTTTAGTAAAATTTACTTTAAGCTTTTGGCTTTGAGCCTTAAGCTTTTAAGATATTGTAGCAAATTGCACTTAAAATTAACCAAAATTTAAACTAATTAACATATAATTGCACTCAATTTTTACTGTCTCGCATCGGGCGTTGCAGTAGATTCAACTTCGAAAGGGAAAATAATGAGAAAAGATATTCATCCAGAATATATGGATTGTAATGTTACTTGTGCTTGTGGTAACAAATTTGTAGTTAAATCTACAAAGCCAGAAATGTCTATTGATATTTGTAACGAGTGTCACCCATTCTTTACAGGTTCTGAAAAAGTTGTTGATACAGCTGGTCGTATTGATAAATTTAAGAAAAAATATAAACTTTCTTAACAAAAAGGGCTTTGCCCTTTTTAAGCTTAGTGCTTGAAGCTTAGTGCTTAAAGCTTTTTAATATGCTTACTTTAATCCCCACACCCATTGGAAACATAAACGATACAACACTTAGAACTTTAGAACTTATAGAGAGTTGCGAACTTATTTTATGCGAAGATACTCGTGTAACAAAACAGCTTTTAAAGATATACCAAGATAGATTAAATCTTAACTTGCCAAATGTAGATATAATCTCTTTTCATGAGCATAATGGTAAAGAGAGGTTAGGGCAAATTGGTGAGAAGCTAAAGAGTTTAAATGTTATATATATGAGCGATGCAGGTATGCCTGTAATCTCTGACCCTGGGCAGTTGCTAGTAGAGTATTGTCAAAACGAGGGTATAGAGTACGATGTCTTGCCTGGGGCTAGTGTAGCACCGCTAATATATGCAGCAAGTGGCTTTAAGAGTGGCAAGTTTTACTTTTATGGCTTTTTGCCAAACAAGGGTAAAGAGCGTAGCGAAGAGTTAGCAAAAGTATTAGCTAATGGCTTAGATACAATAATTTATGAAGCACCGCATAGAATTGTAAAATTAGTTGAGCAAATTTGCAGTATCGATGAAAATAGAGAGCTTTTTGCAGCAAAAGAGCTTACAAAAAGGCACCAGAAATTTTATAAAATGGGTGCTAAAGAGTTGCTAGAGAAACTACAAAGCGACTCTACAAAAGGCGAGTGGGCAGTTGTAATAGAGGGTGTGCAGAGTAATAATAAAACTTTAAGCCTGCACGATATACAAAACTTAGATATGCCACCAAAACCAAAAGCCAAACTTTTAGCCAAGCTAACAGGCAAAAGTGTAAAAGAGTGCTACGAAGAACTACAAATTAAGAGCTAAGAGATTAGGGCATAGAGCTAACAAAGTAGCTTCACTTTTTTATATTTGATTTCTTTGCAACCCTATTGTGCTCTTTTGTAGGGTGCGACCTATCT
>Ga0256829_1002502_pt1 | contig 13640 bp, 12 predicted proteins | sample 131447metaG_FD_185979 | JGI IMG/M metagenome (GOLD analysis project Ga0256829, IMG submission 185979) | Hydrothermal vent microbial communities from Lau Basin, Pacific Ocean - 131-447 | ecosystem: Environmental > Aquatic > Marine > Hydrothermal vents | place: Pacific Ocean: Lau Basin | collected...
GGATGCTGATGATATTTCCGCTCCTAATCGCTTAGAGAGACAAGTAGGTTACCTGAGGAAACATAAATATATTTCTGTATTAGGCTCTGCACTCAATGAAATTAATGAGTTCGGTGATAAAGTGGGTGCCCGCGTCATGCCTGCTTCTCATAGTCAAATAGTTAGCATGCTTCCCAGGCGTTGTTCTATGAATCATCCAACCCTCATTATTCGCTATTCTGTGTTTGAACAAGGTTTCCTGTATGACCCAGACCTAAAGAACACTCAAGACTACTTTCTGTGGGTTACTCTTGCTGCAAATGGCTTTGTTTTTAGAAATCTCAAGGATAGGCTGTTAGATTTTCGTCGTGTAAATGATTTCTATAAACGAAGAGGTTTTGTAAAGTCGATTAATGAATTCAAAGCGAGATTTGTTGCTATGAGGAAATTGAAAAGGCTCACGGTGTTAAATGCTTTATATGCCACAGCGGTGTTAATGTTGAGACTAATGCCAAGTTACTTGGTAAAGTTGGCGTACAAAGTGGACCGGCATATGTTAAATAGGTTTGGTAAGCATTGAAGCTTGGAATAGTCATTGTTCTTTTTAATCCAGACGCGCAGCACGTATATCGCATTGTTGAAACGTTTCTTCAAAGCGGTGTTCCTGTATCAATAATTGATAACTCTCCTGAACCTATTGGTCTTGACGTAAAAGATAAGTGTCACTATCTCCATTACCCGCAAAATGTAGGCATTGCTCACGCGCAAAATGAAGGATTACGGGAGTTATTCTCCAATGGATGCCATCGGGTAATGTTATTGGATCAGGATAGTACAGTTACTCCTAATGACTTGTTTGAACTTAGCGATCAATTTACCCAGATCTCTTATTCTTCTCCAATTGCCGCCATCGGCCCGTCAATTTTATGTGAGTTTTCAAATACTTTATCTAGCCCCATGATCCAGAGGGAGTATTCTCAAGGGAAAAGTATAAAGCGAGTACGACAGATAATAGCTTCGGGTATGTTGATCTCTAGCGAAGCGTTTAAAACCGTTGGAGAAAAAGAGGCGGCGCTTTTTATCGACGGTGTGGACCATGAGTGGTGCTGGCGTGCCGCGAAAAAAGGGTTAAATGTCTACAAATCTGAGTCTGTCGTTATGCGCCACAGGCAAGGAGACGATAGAGTGCGTGTGTTGGGAGTAAATTTCAAACAGGGCGCACCTATGCGACTTTATTATCAGTTCAGAAATATCATTACGTTAAGTCGTCGAGACTATGTTCCAGCCTATTGGAAAGTTCGTAATCTTTTCGCAATACCTGTACGGTATCTTGTTAATCGTTTTGTGTTTGAAAGTGGAAGGGAGCGTGCGTACTACATGCATCAAGGATTTAAAGATGGTGTAGCAAAAAATTATACTCAAGTACGCAAGTACTAGATTCCAAAGTGGTGCGTTATTTTTCACTGTTTTGGTGCTAATGTGTTATTTTGGTGCTTATTGGCAAAAGTCATAGCTTTAAGCGCCATGTATAACTTTATGACATAATGAGTTGGCAAAGGTTTTCATATCAATAAAAGATAAAGTCAACATTCGCTAACTTATTAGAATAACTATTAAAATAGACAAAGCTAATCCTTGATGTAATCTCACATCAGGGTTAACTATTAAGTTTTAATGGAAGGTTACACCGGTGATTTAAAAACCATGGAATGTTGCTTGCATTCCGTTAATGCACCGAGGTTTATCAGTACAAGGATATATATTAAATGAGTCAGGTGAAAAAAGCCGTTATTCCTGTAGCTGGGTTAGGAACAAGAATGCTACCAGCCACAAAAGCGATCCCCAAAGAGATGCTTCCTGTGGTGGATAAGCCGCTAATACAATATGTTGTTAAAGAGTGTGTTGCGGCGGGGCTGAAAGAAATTATTCTCGTTACTCATGCGAGTAAAAATAGTATCGAAAACCATTTCGATACATCGTTTGAGTTAGAAGCAACATTGGAAACTCGCGTAAAACGCCAATTGTTAGAAGAAGTGCAATCTATTTGCCCCAAAGATGTAACTATTATGCACGTACGTCAAGGCGTTGCGAATGGCTTGGGTCACGCAATCTTGTGCGCAAGGCCTTTAGTGGGTGATGCGCCGTTTGCGGTTGTTTTGCCAGACGTTATCATTGACGATGTAGCCAGTGACTCCAAGAAAGACAACCTTGCAGATATGGTGGCTAAGTTTAACACCAGCCAGGTAAGTCAGGTCATGGTTGAAAAAGTACCAGAGGAAGATATTACTAAGTTTGGTATTGTCGACCTTGATGGTGCAGGTATTGAGCCGGGTGATTCGGCAAAAATACATAAGATGGTAGAAAAGCCGCCACTTGATGAAGCACCTTCAGATCTAGCTATTGTCGGCCGTTATGTACTTTCACAGAACGTATGGGATTTGCTCGAATTTACCCCTCCCGGAGCGGGGGGCGAAATTCAACTGACAGATGCTATTGACGCGTTGATGAAAGTTGAACAAGTAGATGCTTATTCAATGAAAGGCAAAAGCCATGATTGTGGAAGTAAATTGGGTTACATGAAAGCAAATGTTGAGTATGCGCTTCGTCATCCACAGCTTGGTGAAGAATTTAAAGAGTTCATCAAAGAGATTATTGCTGAGTAGGCCTTTACTTATTAGTGATATCTCAAATTCCAAAAAGCCCTGAAAATTTTTGTTCAGGGCTTTTTTATGAGGGGCAAATTGTCAGTGTCTAATTGACTAGCTCGTATTTTGCGGCTTCTCCGTTAGCTAGCGCATTTATCATGAACTGGCGAAGGTGTTCATTCGCACTGCTAAGATCGGCACGTCTTAAGTACATCATATGACCACTTTCGTAACCTTCAAAGAAAAGTCTGTCGCTAAACTCACCACTGCTATTTAGCTGCCACATAGTGTATTTAGCATCAAAATAGTTAGTTGCACCATCGTAATAACCTGCTTGAATTAATACCTTTAAGTAGGGGTTTTGTGCCATCGCGAGCTTCAATTGTTCACCCGTATTATTATTCGACCTATCCCAAGGGTGAACCGGGCCAAACATGTTATATTTTACATCTGTTTCGTAGGCTAGTTCTTCTTGAAGGTAATAGTTTATCGCGGGAGTGAAAGAATGAAGCCAGCTCGTTAATTCGGCCCAATAGTCTGGTCTGGTACCTGCTACATTCTGATCAATACCCAAATAGCGGCTATCTAAACGACCCACGGTTTTACCTTGGTCACGCAAAAGTGCTTTCCAAAAGTATTGAGTATCGATATCTAAGTTGTTGTTTAAAATATCGTTAACGTCAAGTCCTGAGTATTTGGCAACCTTCAGAGCCACGGAGTTTCTCACATCATTAGATAAACTACCGCTTCTCGCAAGTGAGGGTAAATAAGTGTCTAATGTAAAAACTTCAACTTCAGAGAGTAAATCGAGTAGGTTTTTGTTTTGTAATTCTCTGTCTAGTTGCCCATGATACCAAGCGGTCGCAGCGAAATAGGGGAGTCGGTTAGCAGCTTCTACAGGGCCTTCTCGAGTAATACCAATTTCCGTTGGAGAAACTAATATCACGCCATTAAGGTACATCCATTGACTGTTTTGAAGTTCGTGAGCTAAGCCAGATACTCGTGTTGTGCCATAACTTTCCCCGATAAGGAATTTGGGGGAACGCCAACGGTTATTTCGTGTTACAAAAGTATTTATCCACTCTGCAAGATATGCAATATCTGCATTTACGCCAAAAAATTGCGATTGAAGCATATCTTGAGAGGGCATATTACCTTCACTGTCTTTTAGCACACGGCTATAGGCAGTGTTTACAGGGTTAACAAAAACAATATCAGCGACATCTAACACAGAATATGGATTGGCTTCGATGCCATAAGGCTGAATGGGATAACCTTCATCGTCTATTTTCAATATTTGTGGACCAGTATAGGCAATGTGCATCCACACAGACGCTGATCCTGGGCCACCATTGAAACTAATTAGCAACGGCCTATTCTCATCGTTCTCAATGTCTGTGCGCTTGTAGTACGTGTAAAACAGTGTAGCAATAGGCCGTCCGTTAGTATTCCACACTGGTTGTGTACCAGCAGTAGCTGAATAGATTACTCTCTCACCTTTGATTACGGTTTCATGATTGGTGACTACCGAGCTTTCGATGGGTATTTCTCTAGCGTATTCTTCTGTTGCTAATGCTGTAGCATTAATAAAAAAGCACAGCACTAGTGTACTGAATAGTTTCATTGATGTTTCTCCCAATTAAATCAAGGCAAGCATAGCAGGATTAATCACATGTTCTCGATAGCCTTGAGTTGAATAAAAGAGAATTAACGTTAAGGGTATAAGAAGCTTGTTTTTGGGCCGTCGAATATTCGCTTGGAATGAACGAAAGGAGCAACAGCCCCTAGTAGCTTCCAGCTCAACTAAGTAGCTAGCGAACGGTGACAAGTGGCGCTATTTTACCCAAGATAGTAACACCGATACCTTTGACTTCAGTAAGCTGTTCAACCTCTAAGAACGGACCAACATTTTCTCGGTACTGAACAATTGCATAGGCTTTAGATGCGCCGATACCTGGCAGTGCTTGTAGTTGTTCGACAGTCGCTGAATTTAGATCCAGCTTTTCAACAACTTCGGTACTGACGTTTGCAACAGTATTGTGTTGAGCGTTGACGTAATTCGCTTGAAATACAAGAGCAGTAAGTAATAGTAGAGGTGTGAGTAGTTTTTTCATTTGCCTTTCCTTGAATAGTGGAGTACACGAGTTGTACTGCTCAGATATTAGGCGAATGAAGACATTTGAATAGACCAGTTTTAGATCAGGAGATAAAAAAGCCGGTGCAGAAAAATACACCGGCTTTAAGAAAGTAACACTAATTGCTTACAAACGTTCTAGGAGTGCTTCGGTAAATTCAGTAGTACCAGCTTCACCGCCTAAATCACGTGTTGTTCTGTCGCCAGACTCAATCACATCTTTCAATGCAGCGCGAATTTTCTCTGCTTTGTCACCCATTTCAAGGTATTCAAGCATTTGTGCTGCCGCTAGGATCACTGATGTTGGGTTTGCTAGATTCTTCCCAGCGATGTCTGGCGCAGAACCGTGCACTGCTTCAAAAATTGCACAATCTTCGCCAATATTCGCTCCAGGAGCCATGCCCAGACCACCCACAAGGCCAGCACAAAGGTCTGATAGAATATCGCCGAATAGATTAGTCGTAACAATGACGTCAAACTGATGAGGATTCATGACAAGTTGCATGCAAGTATTATCAACGATCATTTCCGCAGATTCGATGTCTGGGTAACGCTCACCAACCTCACGTGCAACTTTCAAGAAAAGGCCTGACGTAGATTTAAGAATGTTAGCTTTGTGAACTGCTGTGACTTTTTTACGGCCTTCACGACGTGCTAGTTCGTAAGCAAAAGTGACTATTTTCTCAGCGCCATCACGAGTGATTTTACTCATTGCTTCTGCTTCGGTACCGTCTTCAGAAACCACTTGACCCAAGCCTGAATACATACCTTGCGTGTTTTCGCGAACAGTAATGATATCGATATCTTCGTAGCGTGCTTTAGTTCCTTTAAAAGAGCGAACTGGGCGAAGGTTAGCGTAAAGCTTAAACTGTTTGCGCAAACTCACATTGATAGACGTGAAACCTTCACCTACTGGCGTAGTCAGAGGGCCTTTGAGCGCCACTTTATTTTTGGCGATTAGGTCTAGAGTCTCTTGTGGTAGCAACTCACCGTGCTCTTCAAGTGCTACTAGGCCCGCATCTGCGTAATCGTAAGCGAAGTTACAGCCAACTTTGTCTAGAATTTTTGTGGTGGCATCGATGATATCTGGGCCGATACCGTCACCGCGAATGACTGTAATGCGTTGCTGAGTCATGGAGGGATCCTTAGATAATTCTATTTTGAAATCGTTAGGTTTGTCTAATTGTAGTCTGGCGGAAGAATCTCGCCATGTTGATGTCTGTTCCTACCTGTGGAGACAGCGCTAAAACCGGCGTATTGTATACGATTCAAGGATAAAAATGTAGCTGTAATAGCCACTATTACAAGCCAATACTGACTATAATTTTCACTGAGGATATGGTGTGACTATATTTGCTCTATATCGGGCACCAGAGTATGTCAGAAAGTTCGCCACTAATACCCTTAACATCACCTGTGGTGAGTTGGAGTGTTGTAAGTAACTGGTGTAATTGCTTTGTTGTTATTTGATCTCTCTTCTCAGTCGTAAACAGTAATTCTCTAGCCAACCCGAAAGACAACTGAATAACAGCATGTTCCATTTTAAAGGAAGCGGACACTTGATGGTGTGCCAAGCAAGACTGATGGATCATCACTCGAGTACGTTTGGTTTGGTGCCATTTGCTTGCGAGTTCACCTGCTATATCATGCCATTGGTTATCTAGGGCAAGGTGAAAGGTTCTATCTGGCTGAAAATAGCCCGAACTTCTTACTGGAAGTGTTGTTCGGACCTTCAACCCAGGTAATGTAAATAATGGCACACACAAAAAAGTAATGATTAACGAGGCCGACTGAGGTGTAAGGCTTAAGTTGCACTTTGAACAAAGTATACTGGCTATGTGAGACGCTATAGTACAGAACTGTACGCTAAGCGCTCTGAGCGGGTAATCATGTTGTGTTAACCTTTCAATCAACGCGAATTGTACTAACATATCACCCACGCGCTCAATACCGTAGGTAAGAATCGCCTGCTTCACATTAGAGACGGGTAATTTGAGTCTATTGTCATGACTGGCGGAAGTAAGCAAAAAATGGCGAAATGCCTCGTGTTCATTTATTTGTTGACTGAGTTTATTAATATTCACCGATGAACGTTGCAGGGCGTCTATGATAGACGTCAGTGAACTCGGCGGACGAACTACAGGGTAAGTGTGAGGCAATAATGATTTCCCAGCACGGGCATTGATGATGTCAAAGTTACTAGTTAGTGCTGTAATATAATTCTCAAGAGATATTGACGGCGGGTATGCGCTGTGAACTACTGTGTCAGCAGAAACCCAGTGCTCTGGCTCATTTCCCTCATTAAGTAGTAGATAGGTTTTCTCTTGATCCGTAGCTAAAATGGTCGCGGGTATATCTTTGTAAAAAACGGAAGAGAGAGGCAGTGGGCGTTCAAATAACAGGAGAAGACGAGCCAAAAATTCTCTATCGTTAACATTCGCTTTAATAGCGCATTGAGAAATCACTTTCACATAGGGCTCAGTGTCGCTATACGAGGCCAGTAGCGAAGCCATTAATACTCTTTTTTGGATGCTAGAGAGAGATTGAGCATTTACATACTTTAGCGCATTTTTTGAAAACATCACCTTGTGAAGAGCAACAATATCGAGCCAGATGTTGAGTTTTTTTTCAGCAATAAACCTGCGAAGGTGGGCTATGGCATTTCGTTTGTTATCAGACGAATTGTTATGGACCCAGTAACTCGCTATTACAGAAGCTAGTAAATGTTGGATAAAGTGTTCGTTTGCGTTATTCGCTTTATGACATACGTACACCGCCAGTAAGCAGCGTATAAGCGCAGGGGTTTCTTTGGTACCACTTTGCAGCACAGCGAAAAGCAAATGTGGATTCGCTTTGCCAAAACTCACTACCATTTTTGCCGAAGATAGGCAGTAGTTCACTACCTTCTTTGGATCGGTATGAGTAGGCGGTAGGGTTTTATGAAGTTGTGACAGCTCGTTATAATAACGGATGTCCATGCACGGTTAACTCTCTTGATAACTGGAGTAAGCTCCGTCTCCCCACGCGACTAACTTATCGTTTTCAAACAATAATGGGGTACATTCATCCTGTGTGGTTAACCCATCAGCGCGAACGTGATGGGTGCGATAGAACATCACTTGAATAGTAGCTCCATCTTCAATTTTAGCTTCTGTGATATCAGGTGAACCAAGCAGTGCCAATACTTCGTCTCTGGTAATTCCAAGTTTTAGTTTAGTAATTTGAACCTTGTTGTAAGCCTCGCGATCTTGCCAATCCATATTTTCTGGCTTGTCCGGATAGAAGGCGACAACCAAGAATACAAATATGGCATACAGTGCGATACCTGAGACGATTAAACGGGTTACTTTAGAGTTCATGGCGATATCTTGCTAAATTTCCTTGATGTAAGCAGCTTAAGTAGGTCGAAAGTAACTAATACCAAAGTGCTAACGCTAAACCTTAATACATAGTGTACTTAAAAAAACACCTTGGCAACATGCATTAATCGTAACCAATTACTACATTATCGTTTTTTTACCTGATAACAAGGCGTATAGGTAGTTCCAGGTAGCTTCATTCTGTTCTGGTTTACGAAGTTTTCTAACAGTTTATCCATGTGATGCATGAGTTTAGCATCGCCATTGATTTCAAAGGGGCCGTGTTTTTTAATTTTGGCAATGCCCTCAGCTTTAACGTTACCGGCTACTATGCCAGAGAATGCTTGACGAAGTACCACTGCTAGTTCAGCAGCCGATTGATTGTGATGCAATGCTAAAGAAGACATTGATTCATGGGTGGGGTTAAAGGGATGTTGAAAGGCGAGTTCAACCTTTAAAGACCAGTTAAAACTGAAAGCGTCTCCCATGGCAACGCGGTAGGATTTGACTTTCGATAGCCCTCTACACATGGCTCGTGCAACTTCCACGGGGTCGTCAATAATGATTTGATATTTACTTTGTGCCTCACTACCTAAGGTTTCCTTGATAAATTCATCAATGGCCTCAAAGTATTGCTCTGAGCCGACGGGGCCGGTAAGAATGATAGGCAGTGGTTGACGGTTATTTTGCTCGTTGAGCAAAATTCCAAGAACATAAAGTAATTCCTCAGCGGTACCTGCGCCACCAGGGAACACAATGATACCGTGAGCTAACCTTACAAAAGCTTCAAGACGCTTTTCGATATCAGGCATAACGATGAGTTCGTTAACTATCGCATTCGGCGGTTCAGCGGCAATAATGCTGGGTTCCGAAATGCCAATGTAACGTCCTTGCTTATACCTTTGTTTTGCATGACCAATGGTTGCGCCTTTCATTGGCCCTTTCATGGCACCAGGACCACAGCCGGTACAGATATTTAGCGCTCTTAAACCAAGTTGGTAGCCTACTTCTTTGGTATATTTATATTCGTGTGGCTTAATCGAGTGGCCACCCCAACAGACAATAGTGTTTAAGTTATCATTACCCTCTAACGCATTGGCGTGCCTAAGCATGTCGAAAACAGCATCAGTAATTTCTGCACCAGTAACGTTTTTTGGTTGGTGTGACAATGGGTACTTATTACCCATATAGAGTAAGTCGCGAAGCACAGCAAATAGGTGCTCATGAACACCCTTCAATAAAACTCCATCTACAAATGCCACCTGAGGAGGGTTGATGAGTTCTATCTTTACGCCCCGTTCTCTGCGAATTAATCTAATGTCGAAGTCTTTGTATGGCTCGAACAATACTTCGAAATTATCTTCGTCAACACCACTATTGAGCACGGCTAGGGCGCATTTTCGAAATAACCTAAACAACTCACTGCCAGTTGAATCTTGTAGGTTTGCCACTTCTCCTTGCGAAAGTTGACTCATCCATCCTACTGGATTCAACTGAAGTGTATTCACTGTGGAAAGTCCTCATCGGTAATGACTTGGTTGCGACCATGTCGTTTTGCGTGATAAAGATAGGTGTCTGCTCGCTCAAAAGCATCATCAGACTGGTCATCTGCTGTAAAACTCGTCGCACCAATGGATGCAGTAATTGTGACCTTTTCCTTTTTAAACTTGAATGGTAGCGCTGCTAACGACATTCGCAGAGTCTCTAAACGAGCTTTTAATTGGTCGCTAGCCAAATCGTGGAGTAGTAAAATAAACTCTTCTCCCCCCCAGCGTGCAATAAATTCATTGTCTTGCAATTGCTGTTTGAGGTGTTTCCCCATGACTTGAAGAGTTTTATCACCCGCAGCGTGACCAAACTTATCATTAATCGATTTGAAGTGGTCAATATCGAGAATTGCCACTGACAGGTCTCCGCCTGATTTTTGCCAATGCACAAAACTTTTGGCGAGTTTTTCGTTGTAAGCTTGTCGATTCGGTAAACGCGTTAATGGGTCTGTTTGACTCAACATGAGTTGTTCGGCGAGCTTTTTCTTGTACTGTAGTGTTTGCTTTTGTAGCTTAACAATTTGCGACTGCATAGCATTGAAGGTTGCCATTAGTACTTCTTGGCCGGCTTTGTCTGATTCTTCTTGAGAATGCAATGTGTCTGTAAGCTCAGATATAGCGCTTTGAGCTTGCGCCTTTAGGTCTTCCAATGAGTCACTGTCATTGACGACGGCTTCGATATTTTCAATGTGAGAATAAAGCTCAGTATGACCTGATTTTCGCTGTTCGTATTGACTTTGTGTATCATCAATACTCAGCTGGATATCGTTGTTAATATTGCCCAGCGCATTGTGCAGGCTTTGAATAACTTTACCGGTAATGCTTGCTTCAGACATAGCGTCTTGCACAATCATGCGTAAAACCACAACACAACTTTTCAGTAATGCGTCTTCAGATACGCCACTTGACAGTTTTTCACGTACTTTTACCAGTTGTAAGTCGTTTGGCTTTCGTTTGGCATAACTTTCGATAAGCAAGTTAAGCTCTTCGAATATGGATTTGTACAGAGGCTGCTTTTCTTGTTCTGTCTGGTTTGAGTCTGATTGGGGTACTGCTTTGCTCGTTTCAGACTTTGTAGGAGACAGCTTAAGCGCTTTTCTGTGAAGTATTAACGCTTTTTGGAATAAGGGGTAAACGCGGAACAAGTTGTCTACCGGCTGATTTAATGTAACTAATTGCTGTGCAGCTTCTTTTGTCAGTTCGGGATCAGAAGCTAGGTCCTGCTGTAATGATTTTACAGAAGACTCCAACACTGAAACTGTGTCAGCAGAATACTTTTTAACGGTAAGCTCTTGATGTTGAAGTGATCTGTTTAGTTTGTTGATGCTCACGGTTGCCAAGGTGAAATTTGGCTTACCAGACAAGTGACCTCGTAGAACCTGAAGTTCTTTGTCTAAGTCATCAGAAAAACCTTCGTAAAACGCAGAGAGGCGTACAATGAACTGAGACAATAGTTCATTGTGCTGTTTGTAGGATTGTAATTGCTTATTGTCCATATCTCTCTTCTTAACGCTCGAATACGGAATTGCCATCTTTTAAAATTAAACCTAAAAAGCGAAGAATGAAAATTATTGACGTGCCTGTCGATGATTCGCGTAAGGTTGCTCGTAATTTGAACGGAAGGGGTTGATGTCTAATCCACCTCTCCGAGTATATCTAGCACACACTGTCAATTTATCGGGTTTACATTGGCGTAAAATATCACAGAAAATACGCTCTACACATTGTTCATGAAACTCATTATGCTGCCTAAAACTTATAAGATATTTCAATAAATTTTCGCGATGGATTTTACTGCCACTATAGCGAATCTGAACACTTGCCCAATCGGGCTGACTGGTAATTAAACAGTTAGATTTTAGCAAATTAGAGCAAAGCGTTTCTTCTGTCACTGTGTTTTCGCTATCACATGAAAGCAGATGAACATCGGGTGAGTATGTATCTATAGTCACATCTAAATCGTCTAGTAAAAAACCATCAAACTCTTTAAACACAAGGGACGAGAATTGTGCCGGTAGAATCAGATTAATTTTTACAGGTTCACCGGCGCAGTCAGAGAGATCTTTCACGAGTATATTTTTAAGCTTTTCCGCGCTAGCGACTTTGGTCTGGTTGAAGCTGTTGAGATAAAGCTTAAATGACTTAGATTCTATTAAATTTGGTGAGTTAACAGGAACTAAGCACTCTAAGATAGCGATCTGAGGTTTTCCCTTTTCGTTTAACCACGAGAGCTCAAACCCCGTCCATGTATCGTTTCCTTGAAAAGGTAATGGAGCGTCGGTATCAAGAGAAATAGCATCTCTACCTAACTTGCGAGGTACAGGTTGTAAAAGCTTGGGGTTATATTCGTATTCATACTCGACCTGTTTACCTAAAGTAAGTTGGTCGGGAAGTGCCGTGCTTGGCGTTGCACTTAAATTCTGAGTCATAGTGACCTTGTTGTTAAAAATGTTACTCAGGTGTCTGTCTTGACATCTTTTTCATTAAGTATAGTGTACCTTAAAAATTGATATTTCACTGAAAAATGACGCTTTCCATAAATAATTCACTAGACCAATTCATCAAAAATTTTATTGCTGTACATCGCGAACTGGGCTCTGACGGCTTAGTTCAATTCGACGCCCAGTGGCCTTCTCCATGTGTGTCTGAAGAAGCAAAGAACGGTGATTGGGTTGCTTGGGAGCCAGTGCTACAACCTGATACGAACAGCTTTGCTAACGTTGAAGATGCTTTAGATATCAAGCTCAATCCCGAGTTTTGTTCTTATTTTTCTCGCTATTACAGTGAGAGTATTAGTGCCGTAGCGCCTGAGGGAAAGTGTGAGCTATTATTCGCATGGTCACGTGAGGATTTTGAACGACTACAGCAAAATCTGATTGGTCATTTGCTAATGAAACAGCGATTAGGCCAGCCGTTGACCCTGTTTTTTGCGGTCACTGATGAAGAAGACGTGATTCTTAGCGTAGACAACCAGACGGGTGAGGTTGTTGTAGAGCAGGTGGGTAAGCTGCCATCAAAAATACTTGCTGCATCTTTGAGTGAGTTTATTGATACTCTGAGCCCACATTCTGCACAGTAAACCATCTGATATTAAGTCGAGTGGCTTAGAGTGTTTAAGCTAGGCTTCAGCCTTTGTTCATAGTACCAGGCATAATATCTAGGTAACAATAACTGACAAAATTAACCTATTAATGGTTGATTTAGTAATTATTTGGCATTTATGACACTTTATAGGTTTATTGGTGTCAATAAAATCAATGAGTTACGATTGGCCCCAATTTTGTTAGTCAATGTTTGTTAAACAACTAAAAAAGGATTCACTGTGAAAGCACTTCTTCTTACTATGGCACTAGCATCTCCGTTTGTTTTGAGTGGCTGCGTTGTTTCTGTTGGTGGCGACGGCGATAGTCATTTCAGCGCAGACTGGGAAGATCGAGAATACAACAACAGAAAGCATATTGCTCAACTCGAACAAGACATGAGTTATGAATCTGTACTTCGCAAAATGGGCGTGGCTGATTTTAACGAGTTGTACCAAAAAGAAGATGGTACTTACCGTGTACTCTTTTATCGTACGCAACGCACTATGGAAGATGGTGTAACCACTAAAGATGAATGTACTCCGCTCGTGTTTAAAGACAGCTTTTTAGTTGGGTGGGGTGATAGTGCTTACTCGTTAATGGGAAGTAACTAGTTAACTAAAATTTAACAAATCTCTTTGTTTTTTTACAAAAGCGCCGTTATAGTACATTTAATGTACTAACTGCGTGCTTCAAAAGAGATTCTTCATGACAAAAGCGGTAATTGAGCAGGTTGAACCAAACCAGCAGGAAATCAAAGCAATGTTTCTCGACATTGACGACCTATCAGTTGCCGCTTCCATTCTGTTTAATGCATACGCCGATGACCCTCTTTTTTTAGATATATTTCAGCGAGAAAAAGAAGGGTATGAGAGTAGGTTGCGTTCAGCTATTCG
>Ga0256829_1002503_pt1 | contig 13635 bp, 13 predicted proteins | sample 131447metaG_FD_185979 | JGI IMG/M metagenome (GOLD analysis project Ga0256829, IMG submission 185979) | Hydrothermal vent microbial communities from Lau Basin, Pacific Ocean - 131-447 | ecosystem: Environmental > Aquatic > Marine > Hydrothermal vents | place: Pacific Ocean: Lau Basin | collected...
GAGAAACATTTGGTCGCAGTTTATGGCGTCCAAACTTAACTCCAACAAAGAATGCACCAATATCCGCGGCCCACACGATACCAAGGACATAAAATATAAGCGAAGCACCGTAGTATGGATCTACATCGTACAAGCTGGTTCTGAGCGCAACTACGGCGATCCAGGTTGGAATAAGTGTGACTACGCCAAACGACAAGCGAATCGCTCTATTATCTCGCCACACCTTAGAATATTTAGGGTAGGCAATAATCATAAACAGAGAAACTACCCACCAAAGGGTCGCTAGGCCGAGTATCGCTTTGTAAAGGGGATTTAATTGCCCTTGATACCAAATAACATTGCTATCTATGTGAAAAGATAACGCCATACAAACGACGAAAGCCGCTATCATAAAGACAATTTTTTGTGGGCGCTGGATGAACCCAGACATATTTGCCCATTCATAGGCACCGATACCAACAACTCCAGCAATCACAATTTCGAACCAAAAAACAGGCAAGAAAAGAATGGCGAAAAGTGCCAGTGGGGCGAGAACTAATGCAGTTATTATTCTTTGTTTTAGCATAATTGGCTCTTGACTCCTGTTGTCAGGTCAAGCCTAGTGCAGCCACACATGGCTAGGCGCTGGGTGTCTGCACTTGTTCACCTGTCAATCCAAAGCGACGTTGGCGAACATTAAAATCATCTACGGCCAGTTGGAAAACATCTTCGTTAAAGTCTGGCCATAGTACATCGGTAAAATACAACTCAGCGTAAGCACATTGCCACAGTAAAAAATTACTAATGCGATGCTCTCCACCGGTGCGAATAAGCAAATCTAGTTCAGGTAAATCGGCGGTGGATACGTATTGATTGAATGTGTCTTCCGACACTTCATCCACGTTTAACTTGCCATTTTTCACATCGTTTGCAATTTGCTTAGTAGCATTAACAACATCCCAGCGACCACCATAATTTGCTGCGATATTTAACACGAGTTCATGATTGTCAGCGGTCAGAGCTTCAGCTTTGTGAATTTTTTCCACAAGCTTGTCGTCAAAGGCGTTTACATCGCCAATAACTTTTAGCCGTACTCCATTTTTATTCAAACGCTTCACTTCGTTATTTAACACGAAATTAAATAACTCCATTAAAACGCTGACTTCTTCCTCAGGTCGTTTCCAGTTTTCACTCGAGAAAGCAAACAAAGTTAGCGATTTAATACCAGTCTTACGAGCAAATTTAACCACTGCTTTTACTGAATCAACACCGGCTTTGTGACCAAAAGTACGAATTTTCCCTTTCTTTTGCGCCCAACGACCATTGCCATCCATAATAATGGCAACATGTTGAGGCCCAGTGGTACACACTGGAGCCTCAAGCGGTTGTTCAGGTAATTTAGTGGCGCGAGACCGCTTCCCAATCATAATACTGCTTACACTTCCATCAGTTCTTTTTCTTTGTCAGCAAGCATACCATCTACTTGCTTGATGAACTCGTTTGTTAGCGACTGAATGTTTTCCTCAGTAGCACGACTTTCATCTTCGCTGATTTCTTTTTCTTTAAGAAGTTCTTTCACATCGCTATTAGCGTCGCGACGAATGTTACGAATAGCAACACGGCCACCTTCTGCTTCGTTACGAACTACTCGAATAAGATCTTTACGACGCTCTTCGGTTAACGGCGGCAAAGGGATACGAATAGACCCACCGGCACTCATTGGGTTAAGGCCGAGGTCAGATTGCATAATCGCTTTTTCTACCGCTTGTATGGCACTCTTATCAAAAACGGTAAGAGCCAGCGTACGGCTGTCTTCTGCCACAACGTTAGCCACTTGCTTAAGCGGTGTATCTACGCCGTAGTATGGCACCATAATACCGTCTAGAAGGCTTGGATGAGCACGGCCGGTGCGAATTTTACTTAGCTGGCTTTTAAGTGCACTGATGCTTTTTTCCATACGCTCGCGCGCATCTAATTCAATTTCATCAATCACAATGTATTTCCTATTGTCTTAACTAATTTTTTCAACGTGGTCGATTAGCGTGCCTTCGGGTTCCCCCATCACAACCCGTTTTAAACAACCGGGTTTGTTCATATTAAACACGCGAATCGGCAAACTGTGGTCGCGGGCCAGCGTGAAGGCCGACAAATCCATCACTTTTAATTCTTTTTCAAGGACTTCTTGGTAAGAAAGTTGGCTGTAGAGCGTTGCTTCAGGGTTTTTAGCTGGGTCATCACTGAATACACCATCAACTTTTGTCCCTTTCAATACTGCATCAGCTTCAATTTCGATACCGCGTAAACACGCCGCTGAATCCGTTGTAAAGAAAGGGTTTCCGGTGCCTGCGGAGAAGATAACTACGCGACCAGACTTAAGCAAACTAATTGCTTCGGCCCAGTTGTAATTGTCACATACACCATTTAATGGGAAAGCAGACATTAAACGCGCATTAACAAAAGCTCGATGCAATGCATCACGCATTGCTAAACCATTCATTACTGTGGCAAGCATACCCATGTGGTCACCCACAACGCGATTCATTCCGGCTTTGGCGAGTCCTTCACCGCGGAACAGGTTACCACCACCAATGACGAGGCCAACTTGAACGCCTAATTCAACAAGTTCTTTGATTTCTTGCGCCATGCGATCAAGTACTTTTGGATCGATACCAAAGCCTTCTTCACCCATAAGGGCTTCACCACTAAGCTTCAAGAGAATGCGACGATACGCTGATTTTGGTGTGATACTCATTTTTGCTTTTTCCTCGTAAACGCGTTTGTCCTATATATTCTATTTTCTTCCACAACGGTAAATTACCGAGAAAACATAGGACAACTCACTTACTATCAATAAGTTAGCAGGTTTGGCAACCTACCATTGCCTTCGCGCTAGTTTCAAACTGTATAAAGGATGAACAAGCACATAAAAAAGCACCTCCGAAGAGGTGCCCGTAGTGTATCTGACTATCGCAGATTGCAAAAGCTTAACGCAGAATTATTTCTTCGCCGCTTCCATCTGTGCAGCAACTTCAGCTGCAAAGTCTTCAGATTTCTTCTCGATACCTTCACCAACTTCGAAACGAACAAAGTTGATAACGTCTGCACCGTTGTTCTTAAGAAGGTCACCAACGCTAACAGAAGGATCTTTAACGAAAGGCTGACCAGTAAGGCTAACTTCGCCAGTGAACTTCTTCATACGACCAGCAACCATCTTCTCTGCGATTTCAGCAGGCTTGCCAGATTGTACAGCGATTTCGATTTGGATTTCTTTCTCTTTCTCAACAACTTCAGCCGGAACGTTCTCAGGCTTAACGAATTGAGGGCTAGCCGCTGCAACGTGCATAGCAACGTCTTTTGCAAGGTCAGCTTCACCACCAGTTAAGATAGAGATAACACCGATACGACCGCCGTGCACGTATGCACCTAGGTTGTCACCTTCAACGTTGATTACGCGACGAGGAGAGATGTTTTCACCGATTTTAGCAACAAGCGCGTCACGAACTTCGCTTACTGTTGAACCGTCTAGTTCAGCAGCATTAAGCGCATCCATGTCGTTGATGTTGTTTGCAGCAGCAAGCTCTAGAAGCTTGTTACCGAAAGCTAGGAAACCTTCGTCGCGTGCAACGAAGTCAGTTTCACAGTTAAGCTCAAGCATAGTTGCGCGGCCGTCAGATACCTTAGTTAAGATAACACCTTCAGCGGCGATACGACCGGCTTTCTTAGCCGCTTTTGCTTGACCAGATTTACGCATGTTTTCAATGGCTAGCTCAATGTCGCCATCCGTTTCAACTAGGGCCTTTTTACAGTCCAGCATGCCTGCGCCAGTACGTTCGCGCAGTTCTTTAACAAGTGCTGCAGTCACTGCCATTTTTCAATTCCTCAGCATTTAATTTAAATTCAGTAGGTAAAAGGGGCGATGTCGCCCCTCTCAATACAAAGTGTATTGTAACACTGCCATGTGATTGCTCTATGACAGTGCAGTACACAGCATTACTCAGCCGCTTCTACGAAGTCGTCTTGCTCTGCTTGTACTTCAAGGTTGCTTTCGCGACCTTGATTGATTGCATCAGCTGCAGCATTTAGATACAACTGGATCGCACGGATCGCATCGTCGTTACCAGGGATGATGTAGTCAACACCGTCTGGGTTAGAGTTTGTATCTACAACACCGATTACAGGGATGCCAAGGTTACGTGCTTCAGTAACAGCAATGTGCTCGTGGTCAGCATCGATAACAAAGATAGCGTCTGGAAGACCACCCATGTCTTTGATACCACCAAGGCTGCTTTCTAGCTTGTCCATTTCACGTTGAAGCATTAGCGCTTCTTTCTTGGTTAGCTTTTCGAAAGTACCGTCTTGGCTTTGCTGCTCAAGATCTTTAAGACGCTTGATTGATTGACGAACTGTTTTCCAGTTAGTCAACATACCGCCCAACCAACGCTTGTTTACATAGAATTGGTCACACTTAAGTGCCGCTTCTTTAACTGCTTCACCTGCTGCGCGCTTTGTACCTACGAAAAGTACTTTGCCCTTCTTAGAAGCTACGCCAGATAGGTAGTTAAGCGCACCATTAAACAATGGAACAGTTTTTTCCAAGTTAATGATATGAACTTTGTTGCGAGCGCCAAAGATGTATGGTTTCATCTTTGGGTTCCAGTAACGAGTTTGGTGACCGAAATGCACACCGGCTTTCAGCATGTCACGCATTGAAACATTTGCCATTTTAATTTCCTCTTGGGGTTAGGCCTCCATATACCCCTAGTATCGATCCAACCGAAGCTGAACACCCCGATACGCGGTCATGGTATATGTGTGTTTTAAATAAAATTAATGTACTTAAAATCGACTATCAATATCGACAATAGATTTCAGCGCGCGCTTTATATCACAAGGAGCTCGTTTAAACAAGAAATACCCCAAATAGAAGTTAACTTTTAGCCCCTATTTGACGACTGGCTGTCTGATTTACCCTCGGACGTATTGCGTTTAACTATACACAAATGCGACTTAGCGCTAACATATACAGCATATTAGCCCAATCCTGAGTGTAGTTTTGTTGGGTGATTAGTAGATAGATTTAACTTGAGAGACGCTGTGGCAGCAATAATTAAAACTCCAGAAGAAATTGAAAAAATGCGCGTAGCCGGGAAACTGGCCGCTGAAGTATTAACAATGATTACTCCTTACGTAAAGAAAGGCGTAACTACGGACGAATTAAATACTATTTGTCACGACTACATTGTGAACGTACAGAAAGCGACACCAGCGCCCTTGAATTACGGCCACCCTCCGTTTCCAAAGTCTATCTGTACATCAGTGAATCACTGCATTTGTCACGGTATCCCGTCTGATAAAAAGCTTAAGGACGGCGACATTATCAATATAGATGTTACTGTCATTAAAGATGGCTACCACGGTGATACCTCCAAAATGCTAGTGGTAGGTAAGCCAAGCATTTTAGCCGAGCGACTCATCCGTATTACTCAAGAGTGTTTGTACAAAGCGATAAAGCAAGTTAAACCGGGTATGCGCCTAGGTGATATCGGTCATATTTGCCAGACCCATGCCGAAGCACACAATTACTCTATCGTGAGGGAATATTGCGGCCACGGTATAGGCGCAAGTTTTCACGAAGAGCCGCAAATTGTTCACTATGGTCGCCCAGGTACTGGAGAAACTTTAGAACCTGGCATGTGTTTCACCATAGAGCCTATGGTAAATGCAGGCAAACGCTACTCAAAAGTACTACCGGATCAATGGACCGTAGTTACAAAAGACAGAAGTTTAAGTGCACAATGGGAGCACACTTTGCTAGTCACTGAAACTGGTGTCGAAGTACTCACATTGAGAGACGAAGAAGACCTGCCTCGCGTTATATCTCACGATTAATTTAAATTAACACCGCTGTAACTCGATACAGCGGTGCCTTCTTAGTGCAATTAAATATAACTTTTTCTTATATTTATTCACATATTCGCGGCATTTTCCGCACAATTATGCGCTGATCCCTTCCTTGATTCATGGTATCTTTCGTTGCGGTTAGGCAGATGTAATAGTAAGAAGGCCAGATTTGACACTACCATCACTCATAGAACGCGTTGAACACATTGTTTCGGTGGAAGACATACCCACGATAAAACAGTGTATTATGGATAGTTACCAATGGCTGGCTTCAGCTTTCGCTGATACGCCTGTGAATCAATTAGTCACCGGACGAGCACAGTTTATAGACGCCCTTTTATGCCATCTTTGGCGTTTGTATGGCCTAGACCAAGTGAACGATCTGTCTCTGTGTGCCGTAGGCGGTTACGGTCGAGGCCATTTACAACCTCACTCCGATATCGATTTACTGATTGTAAGTAAGCGCAGTTTAAAACCTGATGTTCAAGAGAAGATCAGCCTTTTCATTACGCTTCTGTGGGACATTAAATTAGACGTTGGTCAGTCTGTTAGAACCATTAAAGAAACCGTAAAACAAGCGAAAGGCGACATTACCATTGCAACTAATCTGGTGGAAAGTCGGCTGCTTTGTGGAAGTGAAACTATATTTAGTGATTTGTGGGATAGCGTTAACGTTAAAAGCGCTTGGTCAAGTAAGGCGTTTTTTAGTGCCAAATACGAAGAACAAAAAAGCCGTCACTTAAAATTTAACGGCACAGCGTACAATTTAGAGCCGAATATCAAGGAAAACCCTGGCTGCTTAAGAGACATCCAGTCGATTGGTTGGGTGGCGAAGAAACACTTTAAAGAATACGACGGCTGGAATTTAGTTGGTCATGGTTATTTCACTGAAGAAGAGCACAGTGAGCTTATCGCCTGCCGCATGCATTTATGGCGCATGCGCGCCGCTCTGCATTTAACTTCGGGTCGCAGCGAAAACCGCTTACTGTTTGATTATCAACCTGATGTAGCTAAGATGATGGGCTATGGTGAAGAAGGTAAGCGCTCTGTTGAAAAGATGATGCGCGACTTTTTCCGAGTAGTAGGACAGGTGAACGAACTCAACCAAATGCTACTACAGCGCTTTAAGCAAGACATGCTCAATCTCAGTATACCTCGCGCTGCCGTGATAAATGCAGACTTTGAATTGCAAGACACATTGATATCTCCACGCAGAGAAGACGTTTTCAATACTCCCGAATCCATATTAGATTTCCTGCACCTTGTAGCAAATACACCGGAAGTTCAAGGGCTGACCACAGGGTGTATTCGCCAACTGAGAAATGCGCGAAGGCGTTACAGAGGTGAGTATTTTGTCGAGCGCCCTGAGTGCCGAGAAAAGATCATGCGTTTATTTCGTCAACCCAAGTTTTTCGACTTTGCTTGGGACGTAATGTATCAATACGGCATTCTAAATGCCTATCTGCCAGAATGGGATGCTATTGTTGGTTTGATGCAGTTTGACTTATTCCACGCATATACGGTGGATGAACACACCCATCGGCTAGTTAAACACGTCAATCATTACTTCAGTGACGACAATGTGGAATTTCCTCGCTGCGGTCGAATTTGTAAACACCTAGATAAGCCAGAAATTATATACATTGCCGCCATTTTTCACGACATAGCAAAGGGCCGAAATGGCGATCACTCAACACTAGGTGCAGTGGACGTTGCTACATTCTGTGAAAGACACAAGGTGTCAAAAGACGACACGGCAATGATTAGTTGGCTGGTTGAGAACCACTTATTAATGTCGGTGGTTGCTCAGCGTCGTGATATATACGACCCTGAGGTAATAAGTGAATTTGCTAGTGCTGTAAAAAGTCACAACCACCTGAATTTGTTATATACACTGACGTTAGCAGACATCAGAGCAACCAACGACAACTTGTGGAATGATTGGAAAGCATCATTACTACGCGAACTCTATTTAATGACCCAAAAAGCCCTAGACAACGGCTTGGAGTGTAAAGCGACCATAAAAGAGCGTTCGGACAATCATAAAGCCCAAGCACTAAAAATGCTGATTGAAAGAAAGGTAGGAGCGACTGAAGTAGAAACTCTTTGGGCGCGTTTAGATGACGACTACTTCGTTCGATTTAAACCCAATCAAATTGCCTGGCATACGGAAGAAATTATCAACGCTCAAGCTGACTGGCTTAGCGCTGACACTGATGCCCTTTTAGTTAAAGCAAATGATGAACTCGCAAAAGGCGGTACTGAAATACTGTTATACGGTAAAGATCGACCCGCCTTGTTCGCACAAGTGGCGTCTGTATTAGATAGTCGTAATTGCTCTATTCACGATGCAAGTATTACCGTTACTCGTGACGGTTACGTATTTGACAGCCTGCTTATTTTAGAACAGGATGGCAACCGCTTGTCTTCTGAGTCCCGTCAGAAATCTTTAGAAAAGGCGATTATTGCCCAAGTAGAAAAGCCGGGCAGGAAACACGAGAATAAGCGCAAGCTTTCTCGACAAATGCGACAATTGGATGTGCCCGTTAAGATCCGCTTTTTTACCCTTGGCGACGACGCTACTTTGGTAGAGCTTGAAGCACTGGATGCCCCGGGGATACTTGCCAAAATAGGTCACGCTTTTGTCGATGAACACGTCACCTTGAAGCTGGCGAAAATCTCCACCATTGGTGAGCGTGCTGAAGACATTTTCATAGTAAGCAATGACGAAGGTCATGCACTTACCACAGAGCAACAAGTTGCTCTTAAAAAACGTATTTTACTTAAACTCGATCAACTTGAAGATATCACAATACCATGAATGAATTGAAAGCCATTATTGAAGAAGCCTTTGAAAATCGTGACCAGATTAGTCCAGATGCAGCGCATCAGGAAGTAAAACAAGCTGTGGCAGATGCGATTGCGATGTTAAACCGCGGTGAGGCACGAGTGGCAGAAAAAATCGCTGGTGAATGGGTTGTTCATCAGTGGCTGAAAAAAGCTGTATTACTGTTTTTCCGTTTACATAACAACGAGGTTATCGACGGTGCAGAGAGCCGTTTTTACGATAAGGTTCCATTAAAATACACAGATTACACTGCGGAACAATTCGCTGCTGACGGCGTGCGCATTGTTCCACCCGCAGCAGTAAGAACAGGGACCTTTGTTGGCAAAAACGCCGTAGTAATGCCCTCTTATGTGAACATTGGTGCGTTTGTTGACGAAGGCACAATGGTTGACACGTGGGCTACGGTGGGTTCATGTGCACAGATTGGTAAAAACGTTCACTTGTCAGGCGGCGTTGGTATTGGTGGTGTTCTTGAGCCATTACAAGCGAACCCCACAATTATTGAAGACAACTGCTTTATCGGCGCACGTTCAGAAATAGTAGAAGGTGTTATCGTTGAAGAAGGCTCTGTAATTTCAATGGGGGTTTATATCGGCCAAAGCACACGTATTTACGACCGTGAAACAGGTGAAGTACATTACGGCCGTGTACCCGCTGGCTCTGTTGTAGTTTCAGGTAACTTGCCGAGCAAAGATGGTAAATACAGCCTATATGCGGCGATTATTGTTAAGAAAGTAGATGCAAAAACTCGTGCCAAAGTAGGTATTAACGCATTGCTTCGCGGCGCTGAGTAATTTAAATGGGTAGCCGTTCAGTCATGCGCGGCTACCGCCTTATTCATGGTTAGATTAACCGACCAGTTTATCACTGATACCAGCAACCCACTCAACCACATCTTTTTCTGGCTCAAGGGTCTCAATAGCATCTATTTCTAGCATATCGGCCACTGGGTTACCCTGAAGTTCTGACAGTAATGTATGAAATTGTTTGCCTGCACCACAAAAACTTTCACCGTAACTACTATCACCTAGAGCTGCTACCGCGAAAGGTTTTCCATCGAGAGAAGGAGCATCATCTTTCAAGTCAGAGAAGACAAATTCTAAATTTGGCGGAATATCGCCTTGCCCCGTGGTAGAAGTGATCACCAAAATTGCGTCGGCGCCAGTGAAATCATCTACCGACGGATCGCTTTCCAATTCTACATCAAGGCCTTTACTTGCTAGATGCTCTTCGACTTGCTCGGCTACGTGTTGTGCATTCCCATAAACCGTTCCCGCTATAATTTTTAGTGTCGCCATGCTTTACCTCTAATATATATTTTGTATTCTTTTGTCTTGTTAGCTACCTATTTTGAGAGGCAACTAGGTCAAAATCGTTCAACGCCAATAGCAGTCTTTGCATCTCTATGTGGTAAGGAGCGACTATATCAACCCAAACGTTGGATACTGGATGCAGAAATCCCATCTTGGTACAAGTTAAGGCCAAATTGGCAAAACCAAAGTGATCTCGCAAAAATTTATTCTGTTTACCATCTCCGTGAGTCGTATCACCCAAGATCGGATGTCGAAGATGAACCATGTGCCTACGTAATTGGTGTTTACGCCCTGTCGACGGGTTTAGTTTAACAAGAGAATATCGCGCAGACTGATATTTACCCACTGGCTCAGGAACCTCAAAACGCTTTACCATCGAATACATGGTAGTCGCAGGTTGAGGTGGTTGTTGTGGGCGTTTGTGTTTATCTGCAATCTTGTCGTATCGATATTTAAGCGCGTAGTCGACAATGCCTGTTCCTTTAACAAAACCTCGAACCAGCGCGTGATATTCTTTCACCACCGCTTTTTCCATCATTTGTTTTCCCAATACCGCGGCCAACTCCCCACTGGTAGTAAACAATAATACTCCTGAGGTGGGACGGTCGAGTCTATGAGCGGGAAACACATGCCTTCCAATTTGATCTCTTAAGGTTTGTACTGCAAATTGTGTTTCATGCTTGTCTATCGGGCTACGATGAACCAGTAATCCGGGTGGCTTATTCACCGCGATGATGAATTCGTCTTGATACAGAATGTCTAGCACTTTGATATCCATTAACTATTCAGAAAAAAGCACATCTATGGCCTTGACCGCTCGTTTAACTTCATCTGGACAATCAGGCAGGTAAACCTCTAATGCAGGCGATAGTGACATCATGGGTATATCAGCCCCCTGGGCCAAAAGGCTCTTTAACTTTGGGCAAAATATAAATGCAAGCCATTCATTAAAATCAAGTCGGTCTACAGAAAACGGAATTGTACTCGCTAATTCATAGGATGAGGGTGCTCGAGAAGGCCATAAGTTATTTGCTTTCATAGCCTCAGTAAGAGCGGTTACAGACTCCGACATAAGCTTTGGATTTACATTTTTACGCATTAATCTTTCGTCTGACCTTGAAATTTCGGTTGGGGATTATACATGAGAGCGTGGTAAACTTGGGCGCTTTTTGTAAATGGGAAAATCAACAATGCAAGACCATAGCATTAACTCTGTTTGTGAATTTCTTCTTCATGCGGGTACAGAGTATCGTATTTTTGATATGGGTAGAGGATTGTGTGAAGTTGATACCCAAACCTTCCTAGAAATAGAGAACGGAAGTGTATGTGCTCCTTTCCCACGGCAAAAACACGCTTGGTTTGGTGTTGTCTTCTGGAACAAGAATGCATCAGAGAATCACTATATTTGGTTTCTGAAGTTTCCCGTAGATGAACAAGGCTTGGTAATAAGCGCAGCTAGAAATCACTTTTTGCAGATCATAGTAGACGCTCTTGGACAAAGTATTTCAGAGAACACAGAAAAAGCGCAGCAGTTGCCTGATAACCCTTATTCCTTTGTACCTGGCCAAGCGCAAATGGCACAATTTAATGCCTTTGTAAAAAAAGTATTTAATGTCGCTCGCCATTCTTCTTCGTCGCAACACGCCATGGCCTACATCGATGCACCACAAGTAGCCGATTGGCGAACTCTCTCCATTCAAGCGGTTGCCGATGTAGCAGTATTGCTAGACGATGCAGCAACAGCTGAGCGGGTAGCAAAGCACTTTTCGCTTCACGCCGATGAATTTAGAAACACTCTTATGCGAGCTAGCGAGAGCCTCCCAAAGCAAGACGTTATTATCAAGGCTTTTACCAGCATACTAGATATCCATGGCAATTTTTGCATTGAAGCATTAACTGGGCTTGGTATTCCGAGTACGTCAAAAACTATTCAGGCCACATTGGCTGAGATTCTTAACTCTGAACACGCTGTCCGCGTTGACGTATTGAGTGTTATTGCTGCTCGTCATTTCAACCAGCTCAATGATGAACTACTGCTACTTTTCTTTGAAGCCGCAGCCAAGGCAGACGAACACCACGGCTATAACGGAGAATTGTTTATTGGCTTTTTTTCTGATCTTGTTCAGATCCCATCACTCCGAGACAATGTACTGGCAATGTTACGAACGCCAAAGCGCAGTGATGCATTAGCAAAGTCCATTGGCTATTTGTTTTCAAACACCAGAGGTGCCTAGTGAACTTATTTGATCTTTGCGTTTTACTCTGTATCAGCTTTATTATTTTTCAATTTTGGCGAATACGCAGTATTTCTGAAATGACCAAGCGCTATTTAGCGGCATACTGTGATAAGCACCACTTGCAACTAATTAGTGTCGCGAGGAAGAAAAGTTCACTGAATTTTTCTTCCGGCAAAATGGACTGGAGAACAATCTACTATTTTGAGTTCTCTAGTAACGGTGAAGATGCTTACGTAGGTGAGGTTGAGCTAATTGGGAATAAAGTTTTTCGCACACATTTGCCTGCTTACAAAATTTCTTAATAGCCAAGCCTTGAAATGTATATAAAAAAGGGTGGCTTACAAGCCACCCTTTTCCAAAATTTTGAGCTTCCCTCTCTGCGTTCCTTTGCAACTAAAATCTTCCCGATTAAAATCCTTATACGCCCCTTTCCATCTTTTCTCACATCATCCTGTGTGAGCCACTTATCCTTAAGTAGGTCCCTTTCCTTTTTTCCTATGCTAACCACACATCCTCCGTGTGGCATTCCTCTTCCTGAGGTTGTCCAAAGCTGAACTCCGTCAGCGCTCCCTTTTCCTTTACTCCATTAGTCACTGCAAATCCCTTAGCAGTCTTCCCATCCTTAGAGTGTCCTACCGAACTCAGTCGGCGTTACTGTCCGTAAATCCTTTAACGGGGCATCTTGCCACCGTCTTCCGTCCCTAGGTATCCGTGCTTCTTGCACCCTGTCTCGCAACCTTGCAAGACTACCTTAGTATCCTTACACTACGTCCATATGACAATTCCATTTGGTTGTGCTCCAAGCACACTCCCTGTATCCAAACTCCTGTTTGGAACGCTCGTCCTGAGTTGTCCAGTTGGTCCTTCGTGTCGTCCTGACTCGTCGTGTATTCCCTGTGACTGAGTTCATAATATCGCGCCCAATAATCGGCGCTACTAAGAATTTTATTTTTTTTGTGTAGGTTTTATTACAACTTTCGTCTAAAAAAAGAAAAGCCTTTAAAATCAAAGAGATTATACTTTAGTCTAGAAAAATCGTGCAGGAAAAAGCGCTATTTCGCACTTTTTTGTAAGAGATATCGTACAAAGATAATAGTAATTCGGGAAATATGACTATTGAACTCTACGACGGTACATCACTGTGCCAGTTACGTGAGACAAGGTTAACTCACCCACCACTTGATAATTATCGTCATCAAAAAAGCTATGATGCTTTTGAACTGTAACGAATACGCCACATCCTTCGCTTTTGGGATCATCGGCCACTACGCTATCGATAGCCCCCAGCAATATATGCCCAAGACCATGATGCTGATGATCAGGGTGTACAGCAATAAAACTCAACATATGGAAGTTT